>Ga0302271_10000002_pt1 | contig 253894 bp, 214 predicted proteins | sample III_Bog_N1_1_FD_198767 | JGI IMG/M metagenome (GOLD analysis project Ga0302271, IMG submission 198767) | Peat permafrost microbial communities from Stordalen Mire near Abisko, Sweden - III_Bog_N1_1 | ecosystem: Environmental > Terrestrial > Soil > Wetlands > Peat | place: Sweden: Abisko...
ACGGTTATAATATTTCTATGTTCCTAACAAACTATATATTAAATTCTAGCTTTTTTACCGAAGAGGTTCCCCTAAGGGGTTTTCCATATAATTGAGTTTAGCTCTTGGTTTATTTCTTGAATTTTTTATTACGGTTATAATATTTCTATGTTCCTAACAAACTATATATTAAATTCTAGCTTTTTTACCGAAGAGGTTCCCCTAAGGGGTTTTCCATATAATTGAGTTTAGCTCTTGGTTTATTTCTTGAATTTTTTGTTACGGTTATAATATTTCTATGTTCCTAACAAACTATATATTAAATTCTAGCTTTTTTACCGAAGAGGTTCCCCTAAGGGGTTTTCCATATAATTGAGTTTAGCTCTTCTTGGTTTATTTCTTGGATTTTTGTTACGGTTATAATATTTCTATATTCCTAACAAACTATATATTAAATTCTAGCTTTTTTACCGAAGAGGTTCCCCTAAGGGGTTTTCCATATAATTGAGTTTAGCTCTTCTTGGTTTATTTCTGAATTTTTTGTTACGGTTATAATACTTCTATATTCCTAACAAACTATATATTAAATTCTAGCTTTTTTACCGAAGAGGTTTTCCATATAATTGAGTTTAGCTCTTCTTGGTTTATTTCTTGGATTTTTTGTTACGGTAATTTTTACAATATTTGGAGAGTATAGTAAGAATTTCTGAGTTAATCTTTTTCCTGGATTAGCGTCGGTTTTTGTGATTGTAATTGCTGTCATAATACCCTTTTCCTGTTTAGCAATGACTATACCCTTGAACATTCTTTGATCCTTTCCGGGAGTTAAATAATAAAGGGAAACTTCAGATTTTAAAGGAATTGCATTAAAATCTTTTTGCCCTTTGAATTTTTCTATTTGATCTTTGTTAATTTGATTTATTACATTCATAATTTATCATAGCATATAATAAAATATTTTTAATATAAATTTCTTCCATAATTATACATCCTATAAAATTATAAAGAAAATCCAGGAGTAAATTCTTTTTATTTAGATAAAAAACTCAATAATTATATCTTTTAAAGTATATTTTCAAATTTCTCCGATATTTATCGTTTCTATAATATTCGGAAAATCACTTAATATAAAATATTATAAATTTCTTCTATAATTATACATCTTATGAAATTATAAAAGGAATTCAAAGGCAAATTCTTTTTATTTAAATCAAAAAACTCAATAACTATATCTTTTTCAAATAAAAAAAATAAATAGGAAAAAATAGATTGATTCATTAAAAACTGTAAATATTTAGCAATTTTCTCTTTTTCCTCTGAGTTTAACTCATATTTTAATCTAATAGGAGAAACCTCTTTAACATTAATTTTTTTAAAATTTGAACTAATAACAAAAGGAACTTTAAAACTCTTTAATTCATTAAATAATTCTTCATTTATATTTGGTTTATTAAAAATAATTGCTCCCAATTCCGATTCAGCAAAAATAGAAATACTATCAATATCGATAGATAATAATTTAGAAAATTTTTCATTTATCACTTGACCAGAATTTAAAGCTTTTTTTATTAATTCCTCCTGATATCGATAATTTGTATAATATTCTGAAAATTTTGCCGTGATTAAACTTTTTGAGAAATTATCCTCTGGAATTTGAAATAAAAAATCAAAGGAATTTTTTGGAAAGGAATCCTTTGAAAGATTTCCCATGTAAGATATAAAATTAATATTTTCAATACACCACAATAAATTAAAAAACTCTTCAGATTTAATACTAGTAGCTTTTACTTTCGGTAATACATAGTTAAACATATATTTTTATATCAAAATAACTTAAAATAACAAAATACTTTTAAAGAAATAAATAGTAAATTATAAACCCACTCAAAAATAGAAAAGAAGATAGGAAAAATAAAATAAAATAAAATATAATATGGAAAAAAATAGCAGAGAAAATATTACTCAAAATACTATGGAAAATTCTATTGAAACTCTTTTACAAAATATCTTAAGAAAATTTGATGATAGGAATAATATTTCAGAAAAATCTCCTGAATACTATGGGGACTGGAAAAAAAATATAAAAAAGGAAAATTTAAAGGAAAAACACCACTATCTTGAAAAACTATATCAAAATTATAAGAATTCTATGGAGTTTTACAATAATATCGAAAATGAAAATAATTTAAAATTAGAACTGGAACAGGAAATCACCATGATTACTCAAAAAATTCAGGAATACATACTCCATAATATAATAGATAAAAAATATAATAATTCCTTTTTTCTAGAAATTAAAACCGGCGCTGGAGGTATAGACGCTCAAGATTGGACAGAAATGCTTTGCAAAATGTACTTAAAATTCTTTGAAAAAAATCAAATAAAATATGAAATTTATGATAAACAAGGAGATGTTGGTATAAAAAATATAACAATAAAAATTTTTACTCCTATGATTTTTTTTCTTGGAGAAGTTGGAATTCACCGTCTAGTTCGCATCTCTCCATTTAATGCTCAGGGCAAACGACAAACCAGTTTTAGTTCCGTTTATATTTATGGAATTTCTAATAATAAAAAAATAGAAATATCTCCCAATGATATTCGATTTGAAACTTTTCGCGCCTCGGGAGCCGGTGGTCAACATGTTAACAAAACCGATAGTGCCGTAAGAATAATCCATAGCTCCGGACTTGTAGCTGAGTGTCAAAATGAACGTTCTCAACAGCAAAATAAGGAAAAAGCTCTAAAATTATTAGAAGCAAAACTCTATCTTCAACAAATTCAAAGGGAAAAAGAAGAGGTTAAATTAATGGAAAAAACCGATGTAACCTGGGGGCAACAATTTCGATCCTATGTTCTTGATCCTTACAAAAATATCAAAGATTCTAGAATTTCAATGGAAATTAATTCTAATATGGAGGTGCAAAATTTTCTTAATGGGCAAATCCAAAACTTCCTTGACCGCTTTTTCTGGCTATCCGTTATAGATGAAAAATATATTGATTTATAAAGTATTATTGCAAAAAATTTTCTATTAAAGATTAATTTCAGGAAGTCTATTTCTAGGAAGTCTATTTCAGGAAGTTTATTTTTAGGAAGTCTATTTTTAAGAAATTTGTTTTAAAAAGTTTATTTCTAGGAAATTTGTTTCAGGAAGTTTATTTTTAGGAAGTTTATTTCTAGGAAGTTTATTTTGGAAAATTTATTTCAAGAGGTTTATTTCAGGAAATTTGTTTCAGGAAGTTTATTTTTAGGAAGTTTATTTTAGAAAGTCTATTTCAGGAAGTTTATTTCAGGAAATTTATTTCAGAAAGTTTATTTCAGGAAGTTTATTTTTAGGAAGTCTATTTCAGGAAATTTGTTTCAGGAAGTCTATTTTTAAGAAATTTATTTTAAAAAGTCTATTTCTAGGAAGTTTATTTCAGGAAGTTTATTTCAAGAGGTTTATTTTAGGAAATTTATTTCAGGAAGTTTATTTTTAGGAAGTTTATTTCAAGAAGTCTATTTCGGGAAGTTTATTTCTAGGAAGTTTATTTCAGGAGGTTTATTTTCAAAAGTCTATTTCAGGAAATTTATTTTAGAAAATTTGTTTCAAGAAGTTTATTTCAAGAGGTTTATTTCAGGAAGTCTATTTTAGGAAGTTTATTTCAGGAAGTCTATTTTTAAGAAATTTATTTTAGAAAATCTATTTTAGGAAGTCTATTTCAGGAAATTTATTTTAGAAAGTTTATTTCAGGAAGTTTATTTCAAGAGGTTTATTTTAGGAAGTGTATTTTAGAAAGTTTATTTCAAGAGGTTTATTTCAGGAAGTTTATTTTAGAAAGTCTATTTCAGGAAGTTTATTTTTAGGAAGTTTATTTTAGAAAGTCTATTTTAGGAAGTTTATTTCAGGAAATTTGTTCTTTTAGAACTTTACTTTCTTAACTTTTGCAATAATGAAAAAATATTATCATTTTGTGGTTTATTTTGTTGTTGTGGAGAAGCAGTAGCCGATGAACTATTAACATTTTCAACATAGGTTGTTTCCTCCGATGAAAGACCGGTAACAATCACCATAACACGAATCCACTTCTTTGAAGAAAAAGAATCTTCCGAATGTAAAGGATCTTTAGTATAAACACCAGAAGAATAAATAAAAGCATCATGATTAAAACAATTTTGATCACCAATTGTCATACCATATATAATATTAACATCCTCTCCAAGCTCATTATGGATTTTTTTCATAATATCCTCTACTTCAAGTAGGGAAATATCATTACCAGCAATATGTACTAAAGCATTAGAGGCAGTTTTCATACTAACATTTTCCAATAGAGGATTACATAAAGCCTTCATTACAGCTTCTACTGCAGCATCATCTCCATTAGCATAACCAACACCAATCAATCCAACACCCTTATTTTGAATAGTCGACTCAACATCAGTAAAATCTACATTAATTAATCCATTATTTCCAAAAATATCTAAAATCGAAGCAACAAAAGAAGCACACATATTATCAATAATCTTAAAAGCCTCCCTAAATGACGTATACTGATTTGTTATTTTAAATAATAATTGATTAGAAATCACCACGGTTACATCGGCATTTTTTCGGAATTCAACTATAGATTCCTGAGCAATTCTCTGACGAACAGCACCCTCAAAATTAAATGGAGTCGTAACTAATCCCAAAACCAACGCCCCTTCTTCCTTAGCAACACGGGCAATGACTGGAGATGCTCCACTTCCAGTTCCTCCACCTAATCCGCAAAATATAATAACTAAGTCGGTATTCGTAAATAACTCCCTAACTTCATCAATACTATATTCCGCTGCTTCTCTTCCAACTACCGGATTTGCTCCAGCTCCTAAACCATTTGGACCTATTTGCACTTTTGTAGGAGCCTTACTCGATTGTAAAGATTGTTGATCCGTATTAATTGATACAAAATTATCAAGTTCTAAGGCGTCTCCAATAACCGAAATCATATGCTCTTGAAAATTGCATCCTCCTCCACCAACACCTACAACTTTTATTCTTGGTTTTTTAAAGTTCCCTTTCATATATACTTCCTTTTTTTGAAAATCTGGGAAACCTGGATTCGAACCAGGATTATTACGTCCAGAGCATAACGTTCTACCATTAAACTATTTCCCAATTAAACTCAGTATAAACTAAATTTTAGAAAAGTTACAAAATATATATTATTTTTCGCTAAAAAATCTTATTCTTCTCTAAAAGATCCCACAATTTCTATTTAAAAGATTTATAAAAAACTATTTTTAAACTATAAATGAATTAGGAAGTTTTAATATTAAAGAGGAGATTTTTCATAACACCCTTTAGCTGATCCTGAGTATAGTCATAATTATATAGGAAAACCTGATTTAAAAAGTCAATAGCCTCAACATTTTTACCCAAAGCAATTAAAGCATTAGCCTTAATTATAACCGCAATAAAATGCGGTAATTTTTGCATTTTTTCATTCATATACATATCAATGCACTGTTGATATTCCTTTTTATTATAAAGAATCATCATTTTATGAACTAACAAAGACTCTCCAGCAATAGAAAAATTAGGATATTCACACCATTGACTAATATATTTATCCTTTAGAATTCTTTCCTCTAGATCCTTAGGATTATTATTTAAAAGAGTAATTTTATAATGATATAGATCAAACCACATCTTCATTTTATTATCTCTAACAACAAATTTTGAATATTGACTTCGGATTTCCTGTAATTTTTTATCGCAATCCTGATATTTTTTTTCCTTCTCAAGATTTCTACATATATATATCTCCTCCATTAATTGAAAACGTTGTTTCTTAATTTCTGCCTTTCGCACCGTATACATAATTTGAAATAGAAATATTCCTAAAATGCAAAAAAGAATTATTTTTTTAAATTTAATAAAAAACTTTAAAACCTTAGATTGTAATGACTCCCCTGTAAACTCCATAAGCAAATATTATCATTAAAATATTAAAATCTTCCTATTATTTCCTATTTTCCTCTAGAATTTTCTTTTAATTTTCTAAATTTTATACTTTTTCTAAAATATTCCCTAAATAGCATTTCCTAAATAGCATTATCTAGATAGTTTTTTTATACTTTTTTCGAAACAATAACTTTATAATAATTTTCCCATTAAAAACACATATATTACCTAGATAGTTTTTTTATACTTTTTTCGAAACAATGGCTTTACCAAAGTTTTACCAAATAATTTTCCCATTAAAAACACATATATTACCTAGATAGTTTTCCTATACTTTTTTCAAAACAATGACTTTACCAAAGTTTTACCAAATAATTATCCCTTAAAAAACAAATATATTTTACGAATTTCCTAAATATCATTTCCTAAATAGCATTTCCTAGATAGCGTTATCTAGATAGTTTTTTTATACTTTTTTCCAAACAATGGCTTTACCAAATAATTATCCCTTAAAAAACAAATATATTTTACGAATTTCCTAAATATCATTTCCTAAATATCATTTCCTAAATAGCATTATCTAGATAGTTTTTTTATACTTTTTTCGAAACAATGGCTTTACCAAAGTTTTACTAAATAGTTTCCCCTTAAAAAACAAATATATTTTACGAATATATTTAATGAACATATTTCCTAGATAGTATTTCCTAGATAGTTTTTTTATACTTTTTTCGAAACAATGACTTTACCAGGTATTAATAATTTACCCTTGAAAAACAAAGGATAGGTAACGATTTTCTTAATTCTATTATCTTCATCTCCAGAAACTGTTTCTAAAGCCTCGCAATTTTTCTCATCAAATTCATCACCAATTTGTAATTCTAATTTATTTACACCAAAAAAATTAAAGGAATCAAGAATTTGTTTTTCAATCATTTCAATACCATATAACATGTTTTTATCATTACCGCAGCTAATTTTTGCCATACTAAAAGTATCCATAGCGGGACAAATCGATTTCATAACCTTCAATATTAAGGAAAATTTCTCCTCTTCTAGTTTAATTTCATTTTTTTCAAGAATCTCCTTAAATTCTAACTTTAAATTCATTACTTCCTCAGAGGATTTTCCTATTTTTTCTTGAAGATCCTTATTACTTTTTTTACAATCTGCTAACTCCATCAAAATCTTAGTCATTTGATTAACATGTTCCTTAAAATCACTTTGGCCACTCTGGCCACTTTGGCCATTTTGGTTATCAACTTTATTTTTGTCACAATGATTTTCGTGGCAGTGATTTTTATGACAATGACTTTCATGGCAGTGATTTTGATCACATTGATCTTGATCACATTGATCTTGATCACATTGATCTTGATCACATTGATTTTGATCACATTGATTTTGATCACATTGATTTTGATCATTTAAATTATTTTCATTTTTAATATTTTTAAATTCATTTTTCATAGATATTATTAAATCCATATTTTCTCTGGATAGTTTTTCCAATACAAAATTCGCAAAAGCTACATTATTCTTTTTCATATAATAAATTATAAATAATTTTCTATTAAATTTCTATTACATATAATATATATTTAATTTTTTAGTTATTTTTGTTTTTTTCCCCCTAGTTTAGGTTCCTAGTTTAGGTTCCTAGTTTAGGAGTTATGAATTTATTACTTGAAATTTAAAACCTAGGTCTTAATATCTTCGTAATTTATAATTTGCAAACTATCATCCTCTAAATTAATTTTTAGACTTTCTCTTTCTAAATAGTTAAAAGTAAAGGAAATTTGAGAAATTGATATAATCTCAGATCTTCTATAAATTTGTGGAGTATGATTTGGAGAAGCCGGTGAAGCTATAATTAATCCCTCCGGTGAAAGATGTAAAATTCTTACGACTTTTAATAAATTTTTCAACTCAATAATACATTCCTTTCCTTCTAATTTTTGTAAATTATCAAGATCCTGTTTAATTCCTCCAACAATTTGCCCCTTATTAAAGGTTGGTGCCATTTGATTATCCCTAATATAGGTAATTAGAGAATTCGGATTCATTTTCGTAAAGACATCGGACATGAAAAATCCAGCCAAAACATCTCTTGAAGATTTTTCTTCATCGGTAATTTTATAGGAAATAATTAATCTTCTACATACACTTCTTAGTAAATCTACTTGATTTTCCGTTAAGGCTTCATCCTTATTCTTTTCAATTTCCGCAAAGATTATCTTTTCTGAATTCTTTAGTAAATCTGAATCTAATCTATTAACAATAGCTTTTAATTTTGAAAAATCCGTAACCTTATTAGCTACCTCTAATTCAACAAACATTTGATGGACAGTAAAAAATTCCTCTTCATTTAATTGCTTTCCAAATTCTGAAGCCTTATAAACATCCTGAAGATATTCATAAATATCAAATTTTTCTGTTTTAATAATTCTTGGTAATCTGTCGCTATCGTTTTCACCCAATAACCATTCCGCTGTTACAAAAACATTAAACGCCTGTAAAACCTTAATAGAAATCCACATTGCAGCTTCGATGGATACACAACTTTCTGCTCTTTCTAATCTACTCCAAGTTCCAGGTTTTAAATCTATTTTTACAGCAAATTCCTCAATACTTAGTCTATTTTTTGATAAATCTCCAAATCTATCACTATTATAGGAAATATTTTCAATAAACTTCCTTAATATATTCAATCTTTTAGCTCTTTTTTCCGCTAATTCCTTTAACCTTACTGTTCTCAAAGTATTGGACAGGTGATTTGGTAATCCTGATCTTGTTAATCCTTTTTTTCTAGCCATAGATAAACTCCTGTATCAAGAATTCTTGAAAAAATTGATACATGTAAAATTATTTCAAAATTTAAAAATAATTAAATTTTCTTGCTTAAAAGTTAATAGCTAAAAATCGATTTATAAATTTTTAATATATAATGATTACTATTGTGGGATTTTACTAAAAAGAATTTAATTTTTAAAAAATTTCATTAATATTTATTTTATTAAAAAGTCTTATTTCTAAACTATATAATATATATTTTTTGTCAAAAGAAATTCCGAAAAGAAACACCTATATTTTAAAGAAAAATTCCATAAATTTTCCTGTAAAAATTTAAACTCAATTAAATTTCCCGCAAACCTTTTAAAATTTCACGGACGCGTTTTCTATTTTAAAGGATTTTTTATAATTTTCACTGAATATTATTTTTTTGAAATATTGGTAATAAAAAAATATTATTTTCATTTTTTTTAGAAATAGAATTTATAAATCTGATATAATTTATTTTATACAAAGAGGACCTATGCAAAGAAATATTATGAAAAAAAAAAATCTTTTAAAAAGTTTTTTATTCTGTCACCACCACCTAATGTAACTGGAAGTTTACATATTGGACATGCTTTTACATTCACAATTCAAGATTTTATAGTTCGATCCTATAGAAATTTATTAAATTATGATGCTTTTTTACTTTTAGGTTTCGATCATGGAGGATTATCTACGGAAAAATCTGCTTCAGATAAATCTGCTTTAGATAAATCTGCTTCAGATAAATCTGCCTCTAATTTCAAAACCTTAGATAGAAAAACAAGATTTAAAGAAATAGAAATCTTTGCAAACGAGGCAAAAAATAATATTTTCAATCAATTTAAAAAACTTAGACTTTTATTTAAGGAGGAAAATATCAAATATACTATGGATTCTGATCATACAAATCTAGTTCAAAGCACCTTTGTAAAACTTTATAAAAAAGGATTAATATTTCGAAGAAAAGGACTAGTTAATTTTGATACAGCTCTAAAAACACCAATTTCCGATTTAGAAATAGTACGAAAAACAATTAATTCCAAAATTTATAAAATTCCCTATATTCTAGAAAATAATGAGGTAATTGAAGTCTGCACAACTAGACCGGAAACAATTTTTGCAGATATGTTTCTAGCTATTAATCCAGAAGACTCGAATTCCACCCATCTTATTGGAAAATTCGTAACAATTCCCCTTACTAATAAAAAAATTCCAATTCTATTTCACAGTTCTGTTCTTAAGGATTTTGGTACAGGAGTTTTAAAAATAACACCAGCTCATTCCCTTACGGATTATAGAATTTGGGAGGACCTAAAGGAAAAAAATAATCTCCATAATATAATTAATGTTATTTCTGAAAATAATACTATAGATTTAAATTCCATGAAAGAATATATAGAACAGGAAATTTTCGAAAAAATACATAATCTTCCTATAGATAAAGCTCGAGAAGAAGTAATTAAAATTTTAAGAGAAAAATATGGAGAAATCGAGGAAAAACCTATTATTCAACAAATTCCCGTTGGAGATAAAAGTGGAGCAATAATTGAAAATCTTATGATGGACCAATGGTTCTTCGATGTTTCCAATGTTTCAAAGCTAGCCTTAGAAAATATTGATAAAATAAAAATATATCCAAATCTTTGGTTTAATACCTATAAAAATTGGTTAGAAAAAATTAATCCTCTTTGGTGTATTTCCCGATCTCTTACCTGGGGGCATAAAATACCAGCCTATTTCAAAAACGGAGAGATTAAGGTTCAAATAGAAAATCCTGGAGATGAGTGGATTGCCTCGGAGGAAGTTTTAGATACATGGTTTTCCTCCGCACTCTGGCCTTTATCCTATAAAAATTCCTTTGATTTATTTCCCTGTAATGTTCTAGTCACAGCCCATGATATTATATTTTTTTGGGTTGCCCGCATGGTTATGATGACTCTAGAAATTGAAAATACTATTCCATTTCCCGCGGTTTATCTCCATAGGTTAGTAACGGACAAGGAAGGTCAAAAAATGTCTAAAACTAAAAATAATGGTATTAATCCTATTGAAATTATTGATCAATATGGTGTTAATGTTCTTCGTTTATGCCTACTTAAATCTCTTTCACCCTGTGGTAAGGTTTTTCTTGATGAAAACTCCCTTGAGGAGGCTAAATGCATTTTAACTAAGTTGGAAAATTTTGGTAAATATCTAGACTGTAAACTAAAAGATGATCAAGATTATGATCAAGATTATGATCAAGATTATGATCAAGATTTGGATGATTCCAATGGGGAAATTATTAGTGCTTTATATTTATCTCTTAGTAATTTAGAGGATAATTTAGTTAGAAATTTAGAGAGTTATGATTTGCATTTGATGGTTCAGGAAATAATTAGTTTTCTTTATGAGACCTGTTCCTGGTTTTTAGAGTTTTCCAAGATTCGCGGAGGAATATTAGAAAGTTTGAAAATAGTTTATAATAGACTTCGATTTATTTTTGCTTCAATTTGTCCAGATTTATTAGATGAAAACATAGAAATAGAAAAAATAGAAATAAAAGAATATAGAAATTCTAAAAATATTGATAGATTAAAAGATCTAATTAGTAAAGTTAGATTTTTCCAAAAAATAAACATAGAAATTATAATAGATGGGCCAAAAAAATTTTCTGATATTATTTATTTTATGACTAATGTTAAATTTCTTGAGGAGAGTAGAATAGATTTAGACAGTAATTCTAATAGAATTCAAATTAATGAATATACATTATATTTAAATAATATTGATAGAGTTTTATTAGAAAGGAAAATTGAAAATATATTGTTAGAAATTGAAAATATTAATAAATTTCTATTAAAAACCAGCAATCAGACTCCCGAGAAGATTTTAGAAGAGAAAATAGAAAAAAGATCCTATTTAGAAAAGGAATTAGAAGAATTAAAACGAGTAATAGAAAATTAGGGTTATCATGTTAGGAAAGAATAATGATTTTAATGTTTTTAAAATTGAAGAGGAATTTGCTGTTTTTGATATTGGAGAAAAAACAATAAAGTGTCTTTTATTTCGTATTGGAGAAAATCTTGATTATATATATACTAATGAAATTGAGAGTCAAGGTATTGAAAATGGAAATATTATTAATCTTATATCTCTATCTAACGCTATTTTTCAATTGATATATAATATAGAAGTAGATGTAGGAACTATAGTCAAAAATGTTATTATATCCTTTTCCTTTCCAAAATTTGAGCATAGAAAATTTCAGGAAAATATTAATATTAATGGTATTATAAAGAAAAGTCATATTCAGAATTTAAATTACCGTTTAAAATTTGATATTAACGATACGATTATTGGATATTTATATAAGGATTATCAAATTGATAAAATGGATAAAATAGAAAATCCAGAACAGATGTGTGGATCTAATCTTACCTTGAAAGCTAATTTTATAACTATTAGTAATAATATTATTCGTAATCTTGCTACGATTTTTAATCGTAATTCTATTAATATTAATTTTGTTGCCCTTAATGGATTAATTTCTCATTTTGATATTTCTGAAGATAATTTCATTATGGTTGAGGTAGGTAATAAAACAACCCGTATTTTTACAAAGTTTAACTCAGAGAATTTCTATGATCTCTATACTCTTGATGTAGGATTTTACCATCTTTTGAAAGAATTAAATGCTATTGATTCTAATTTAGAAAAAATACAAATTTCCTATAGTTCTAAAGTTAAAAAGGAGAAAGTTGATATTTCTAGAGAGTTTTTTCGTAATCTTTTCTCAATTATTCTGCAAAAAATCAAAGCTAATAGAATTTTTAATATTTATCTTTCCGGCTCTATATGTACTGTTCCTCTTATTGATCTTTTTTTAAAACAGAAATTTGATATTAATTTTATTATTCCTAATACTCCAGAAATTCCCTGTTCCACTAATTCGAATATTTTTAGAAACTGTTTTTCCATTGCTCAATATCTTTTTAAGGATCTAGATAAATTACAAAATAATACTGGTATTCATCGTTATTTATATAAGTTTTAAGGGAAATTGTTTTACATCCTTATTTCTTATTTCTTTTATTTCTTTGTTCTTGTAGTTTTTGTCTTATTAATATCTTATTATTTATGATTTGTTTTTCTAATGGTTGTTCTTTTTCCCCTTTTTGTTCTTCCATATCTTCTGATAATTGTTCTTTTAACATTTTGGATTCTTCATCTTTTTTTATTATTTTTTCTATTCCCTTTTTTGTTTTCATATCGAATTCTTTTATTAATTCATCTGTCTGTTCTTTTTCTTGCAATAATTCTTTTATTACTTCCTCTCTTTCTACACCTAATTTTTTTATTGTTTTCTCTATCTGTTCTTTTTCTTTCAATAATTCTTTTATTACTTCCTCTCTTTCTACACCTACTTCTTTTATTGTTTTATCTATTTGTTCTTTTATTTGCAATAATTCTTTTATTATCTCCTCTCTTCCTTCACTTATTTTTTTTATTATTTCATCTGTTTGTTCTTTTATTTGCAATAATTCTTTTATTACTTCCTCTCTTTCTACATTTATTTTTTTTATTATTTTATTCTTGAATTCTTTTATTATCTCCTCTCTTCCTTCACCTACTTCTTTTATTGTTTTCTCTATTTCTTTTTCGTTTTGCAATAATTCTTTTATTATCTCCTCTTTTCCTACATCTATTTTTTTCATTGTTTTATTTATTTGTTTTGTTTTTTGCAATAATTTTTTTGTTATTTCATCTCTTGCTACATTTACTTTTTCCATTGTTTTATCTATTTGTTGTTTTATTTGCCATAATTTTTTTATTATTTCCTCTCTTTCTACATTTACTTTTTTCATTATTTCATTCTTTGTCTGTAAATCTAATTCTTTTATTTTTTCCCCTAATTCTCTTTCTTTCTCTATTTTTTGTTCTTCTTTATTTATCTTCGTAGAAGATGAAGCTGATAATCTTACAAAACTAACTAAGTTCATGTTTATAATATGACATATTTTTCAAAATTTATTTTTTTTTATAATTAAATACCTTATAGATTTTAATCAAACTATAATCTTATTATGATTAGAATTAAGATTTCAATTAAGATTTCAATTCAGATTTTAATTCAGAATTATTTAAATCCTTTTGTTTTCTTTTTAAAGCATCTTTTTCAGAAATTTTGCTAATTTTCTTTGTTAAACTATGGAAAATAGATGATAGAACATAATAACTAATAATAGAACCAAGAACAATAAATAATATAAAAATTAAAAAAGCAAGAATAAGTTTAATACCAGAAATTAAATTTGGTTTACACATTACAATAGAAAAGGATAGAAAAACTGAAAAGAAAATTCCACTACAAATAGCCTGGAAAACCCTTCTAGTTTCAAGAAAATGCTTTTTATTTTTATTTCTATTATTAACATTTGGATCAGCGGAAAAATCCTTAGATAAATTAAACATTGTAAGAAGAAAAATTGATAAAGTTATTAGAAAAAAAACCACAGAAGATATAAATAGGGCCTTAATCTGCATAATTCTATAGAGCATATAAAGCGTAAGCATCATAATACAAAAAAGATATACATATATTAGAGATTCATCAATCTTTGGAATAAGAAAAATTTCATTATCTTGAGTAACCTCATCGGAAAATGCTCCAGATAATAGAAATATAATTGCAGAAAATATAACTAATAAATAACCTTCCGAATCAAATCCATTATAATAATAATTCGATTGCACCGTAGTAGCCCTAAAGAAAAAAGAAAAAACCATAGAGTATTTTTATTTTAAATAGTAAAATTTAAATTAATCATAACATTTTAAATATATAAATCCTTTTCCATATTCTTGAAATTTTTTAATTTTTTTATACTTCTAAAGATAGAATTTCTATGTTAATATACATACTATGCATAATTTAATACTAAAAATAATATATCTATTTCTAATTTTTATATATATTTCCATGAGAATTCTTCGAGATAGTATGATTGCCTTCACTATTGGACCAGAGGGAACCTCCATAGCTAAGTTTATTTCTATTTTTTTAGTTTTATTATTTGCTTATATTCAAAATAAATTACTTAAAAAATACTGTATGAATCAAGTTTTAAAAATGTCCTGTTTTGTCTTCGCTGCCTGTTTATTAGCCATAGAACTAAGAGTTATAGATAATAATAATTTTAAAATACCCTATATTCCAATTTTATTTAATAAATTAATTAATAATATGCCTGTTTTATCCTTTTATATAGTTTCAGAACTTTTCGCAGTATTTATTGTAACAAATTTTTGGTTATTATGTAATGCTATAATTAAGAATAGTGAGAAACCAAAAAAATATATTTATAATGAATTATTTTCTATATCTCAAATTGGAGTTTTATTAGCTAGTTCTATATGTCTTATATTTAAAGGAATTCCAGTTTTTATTATTATTGGAATATTATTAATTATTCCAGTTTTTGTAAGTCGATTACCGGAATTTAGAAAAAAAATTGAAAAGGAAAAAAATAATTATAATTTAGCAATTAATAAAAATGTTTTGATAATTCCAACTATTACGGTTATTTGTGGTATGATAGCAGGAATTATTGATCCCTATACAAAATTTCAACTTAAAAATATTTCTTTAAATAATACGGTATATACTAATCGTTTATCTACTATTTTAATTTTACAGGCTATAATCTCTATGATTTTAGGAGAATTATTTAAAAGAGATTTTCCAATAAAAAAACTTCTAACGCCATTTTTTCTAATTATTAATCTAACACTTTTGATGATTTTTAAAAACTATAGTTGCTCTTTTCCCTTTGGAATTGCATGTACCTTAACGGTTATTGGATTTAAAGCCCTAAAATATTCATCACACTCTCCTTTCAAGGAACAATTTATTAGAAAAAGTGAATTTATGGAAAGTATTTTAATCTTCGAGGGAATTTCTGGTCGTATTGGAAAAAATCTTATAGCTGTTCTTCTTTCCTTGCTTTTTAGTTTCAGTTTAGATTGGTTTTATATTCAAACTCCAATGTTAATTCTATCGCTTTTCCTTAGTATGTTCTGGTTTATACTTGTTGTAGCCTTAAAATAAAAAATATTAATTAAAAATATTTTTTTAGCCATTTTAATTTTCTTTTAATATTAGTAAATTAAAAGTAAAAATGTTTTTTTCTATTCATGCCTTCTCCCTATTACCAACAATTAAAATAGAAATAGAAAGAAAAAAATTAATGGTTCTAATAGCTTTAAATGTAACACTGTTTATTGGAGGACAGGTATCTTTTTTCATGGGAATATATAAAAAAAATCAAATAGTACAAATATTAGGCGCGGCTTTATCTATTATAGGAGCTATACTATTCTATTTATTTTTTAAATCACCAAAAACTCACGCAGAATGTTTTCTACTTTTAATAGTTTTAATAGGACTAGTAATTATTGGTATACCGAGTATATTATTCAAGGGGTTTAAATATCTTACTAAAACAGCTTCAAAATCCGAATATATTTCCACAAATAGAGATGAAAATGTTGAAACCGTATATAAGGTTCGATATATTATTGCAGCCATTATTTGTTTTGGAATTCTTGTATTAGTATATATATTCATGAATAGCAGCTCAATAAAAATGATTATAATGATATTTCTTTTAGTCATTATTGGTTTGTTAATTTTTATGTTTATATTTAAAGGATCCTACGATAGACCAATCACTACTTCCTATGATTCCTAGCTATTATTACTTTTATTCATTTATTTCTAAGATTCTTATCAAGATTCTCATCACTATTCTCATCACTATTTTCTCCTTTTACAATTTGGCGAATGTCTAGATTATTCATAACCTTCTGAACTGTGAGGAATATATCTAACAATCCTAAATTATGAAAAGATGAATAACAATTTTTATTGAAGTGAGGGTAACCATTTATTTCTAAGATTTTCATCACTATTTTCTCCTTTTACAACTTGACGAATGTCCTCCATAAGATTATTCATAACTTCAATATTATGTTGAACTGCGAGGGATATACCCAGTAATTCTGAGTTACGAAAAAGATAATGAATATAAGCTCGAGAATAATTTTTACAGGTATCACATAAACAGTTTTCATCTATTGGTCTAGAATCCTCTCCATATATAGTTTTTAGAAGATTAATTTTACCTCCAGGTATCAAAACAGTTCCATGGCGAGCAATACGAGTAGGCTCCACACAATCAAAGGTATCAACATAGGAATAAAGATTCACAATATCCTCAATTTTTCCAATACCAAGTAGATGAATTGGACGAGCTTCACGAACTTCATTTAATTTTTGAGAAGTACGTCTTACAACCTCATACATCTCCTCCTTAGTTTTTCCTAAGGAACCTCCAATAGCCACACCGAAGAAATTATTCTCCTTAATGAATTTAACACTAATATCCCTTAGATTTTCATAGATTCCTCCCTGAACAATACCATATATTCCCTGATGGTCCTTACTATGTTCATTAAAATAATCTAAACTAATTTTTTCCCAACGATGGGAACGATCCGTAGCTTTAGCGGTATAATCATATCCTGAATTTGAAGGAGTACATTCATCGAAGGCTACAACAAAATCTACACCAAGCTTAATTTGTGTTGCAATAGACTCTTCAGGGCCAATAAATATTTTATCTCCGTTTTTAGGATTCGTAAAAGTACAACCATTTTCTCTTATTTTTACAAGATTTTTCTCTCTTCGTCTAACGCCTTTAATTTCATCGGCTATATGGCCATGGCCAAGACTAAAAACCTGAAATCCTCCAGAATCCGTGAGAATTGGCTTCGACCAGTTAATAAATTTGTGAATTCCTCCGAGTTTTTCAATAGTATCCGCAAAGGGAAATAAATGAAAAGTATTTGATAATATAATTTGAGTTTTCTCGAGCATTTTACTATGGTCATGACCTTTTATGGACGCCTTAGTAGCACAGAAAATAAAACAGGGTGTTATTATATTCCCATGAATTGTGGAAATTTTTCCCAATCTTCCATTTTTTGTTTCTTCATAGGTAAATTTTGGTCTAAACATATGTTATTATACTAAATCCTAGAAATATTCAATTACTACTTTTCTAGAAAATATTTGAAAAACTATAACTAAAAATAAAAATTTTAAATATTAACATATCTATTTCTTTTTTTACTAATTCTTTCAATTTCTGATATTAACATATCTATTTCTTCTTTTACTACTAAATATTCTTTATATTTTTCCATTTGCTCTTTGTCTAGTTCTTTATACTTTTTTGAATTTTTTAACTCTTTTTCTTTTAGTTTGTTATACATTATTAAATCTTCTAATGTTTTCTTACACATATTTTGCTTCATTTCTAATACTTCTTCATATATTGTTCCAAGTGTTTTTGGTCTTGTATCTATACTCTCTTGTTTTTTTCTTCTAGAAGCAACTATATTAAGTTTTACTGAACTAACTAAATTCATATTTATAATATAACATATTTTTTTTAAAATTACTTTTTTTTATGGAAAATCATAAAAATAATACCTATTATCTCTCTGAAGAATTATCCTAGGAAATACTTGAAAAATCTACATCTATGATGGCACCTAAAGGTAAAATAGAAATAAGAGTTTTATTATGAGTTTGAAAATTTTCCCTTGTAATTTTAAGAATTATATAGTAATGAGTATTAGAGATAGCTATAGGATCAGAAATAGAAATAAATAGGTTAGTTTTTTCTATAGAAACTATAAAATTTGAAATCAACTCGAGAGTATTTGTTGTTTTTAGAAATTTAATAGAAAGAATCTTTATAAATGGTGGAAGAGACCAAAGCCTTCTCTGATTAAGCTCAAAATTTGCAAAACTCTCATAATCCTGATTAATAAAAAAATTAATTAAATTAGAATCCAGAAATTTATCGGTTTGAAGAATTACTTCAGAACCACTTTCCCTACGGCCCGCACGGCCTGCAACCTGCACCAAAGTCTGAAAAGTTGTCTCATTAGATTTAAAATTTAAAAAAGAACTAAAATTATTTAAAATTACTACTAAGGAAACACCGGGAAAATTATGTCCCTTAGCTACAATTTGAGTTCCAACAATGATTCCAATTTCTTTATTTTTAATACGCTCTATGAATTCCTTAATTTTTTTTGGATTATTACAAGTATCACTGGAAAATACCTCTATAGGACAGGAAAAAGATTGTTTTAATTTATTTTCAATTTTCTCTACACCCAATCCCGTAGCAATAAGACAATTTAATTCCTCGCAATAGAAACAGAAATTATGATCGTATTTAGCATTACATTTATGACAAAGAAGAATTTTTTTAGAGCAATGGAAGTTTAAGGGATGAAAACAGGACTTACAATAAAGCCTCTTAAAACAAGCTCTACAGGAAACTACAGGACCAAAACCTCTACGATTGAGGAAAATTATAACCTGTTTATCTTTATCTATTTCACTTTGGATTTGCTTCAGAATATAGGGGGAAAAAAAACTACATTTATCATTAATAGAAATATTAATTTTTGGAAGAGAAATATTTTGAAATCGATGGCGGAGAAAAATTGGAGTATATTTTTTAAGTTCAATATTATAAATTGTTTCGATGCTTGGAGTTGCAGAAGCCAAAATTACAGAAATTCCAGAAATTTTTCCAAGAATAACCGCTAAATCTCGAGCATTATAGAGAGGAAAATTCTGTTGTTTATAGCTGGAATCATGTTCCTCATCTACAATAATTAAACCTAGATTAAAAAATGGAATAAAAAGAGAGGAGCGAGATCCAATTATAATTAAACTTTCTCCAGAAATTATTTCTTGAAATTTCTTCTTATTCTTAGATTGTGAATTCCAAATAGTTGGCTCTCTTTGAAATCTATCTATAAAACGTTGAGAAATTCCCTCAATAATTGCTATTTCCGGAAGTAAAATTAAAACCTGTTGATTTTGAGCCATATATTTTTCTATAATCTTAAAAAAAACCTCAGTTTTTCCACTTCCAGTTACTCCCCAAAGCACAAAAATATCTATTTTCGAACTAATTACTTCAACCGCTGCTAGTTGCTCCTCATTTAACTCTGAGGATATGAATTCCGAGGATATAAATTCTATTTTAGAATCTTTAATCTTATTGGAATTTTTTGTGAACATTTTAATTTGATTTACAGCAATAATACTGAGAGGATTAAGGGAAATCATCGACCCTTGGGTAATAAATTTCATATAATTTTCTGAAAATATAAAATCATTTTTTAAAAATGCCTCCTTAATTTTATAGGTAGAATTTTGAAGACTAGCCTCTGATTCTGAATAAACTTTTGCAACAATGCCAAAAATCTCTTTATTTCTAAAATTAATAGAAACTATAGATCCAATATCTATTTTTTCTTCTATATTTAAAAAATAATCAGCCATAGGATAGATTGCATTACCGGTCCAAACCTTTACTCTCATAATATAATTTTATTGCAATTTATCTAATCTACAATTAAAATTTATGCAGATTTTTTATAATAAAAGGATAGAGATGTAACAGCTACATTATTTATAAAAATATTTAAATTAGAGCCCTTAGAAAAGAAAACACTATTTTTATCTAATTTTACTATTATTTCCGAGGAATTTTCTTCGAGAATTTCCCTTGAAATACCAGGAAGACGATTCAAAAGATTATTTTCATAGAAAGGAGCACTAGAAATTACCGTATTTAAAATCCAATTCTGAATTTCTGGATTATTTGGCTCAATAATTAATAGAATATCTTCAATATTATTATGCTCTATAGGTGCAAAGAACAGGTTTTCCTCTCGAGAAAATTCTATTTTTTCATAATTTGATTTACTAGAGGAAATAATTTCTGTAATGAATTTAATCAATTTCATATTTATCGAAAAAGAATTATTATGTTCATAGATCGGAAGACTTGGAATAGAGGGAATCTTCCAAGATATCTTACCTATAGCATCGGAAAGTACTTTATATATCTCAAATGGGTGAAATTCATTGGTATAAATCATATTTAATAATACGGCACAATACTTCAAGTCACTTAGTATAATCTGAGTATTAAAATCTGAATTAATCACTAATTGTTCCTTTAAATTCATAATATTTTTCCTTAAAATAAAAAGAAGTTTATTAATTTCACTACCCAGGGGAGAATTTTTTTTTACAGAAAGACTTGGAGGAAGAAAATCCTCAAAAGTAAAGGCTCCACCCTGTAAAGATACTTTCGCAATAGATAAATTATCACTATTATTTTGATCCGTTAAACGTAATTTTATATATTCATATTCTACATTAATAATTTCCTCAGATTTCGTAACTATTTCCTTAGGTTCTATAATATTTTGACTATCCTTTGTTAAATAGAACATCTTTGGTGTAATAAATAAATCCTCTGAGAAAAGTTTTAAATCCAAGGATAAATCATAGGTATCCATAGCTCGATCATAACTAAAAATTGTACCATCCTTAAAAACACCAGAAATATTTTGAAAACACAAAATACCGTCCGATATAGCAATTTGATCAAGGGAATAATCTAAAATTCCAAAACCAAACCTATTACCTATAAAATTTAAATTTGAATATCCATCCTCTAGTAAATCCACTATTCTATTAAGGTGTTCTGCAAAAAGAATAGAATTATTATAGAGTGCTAATCTTTTATTTTTCATGCCCTCATCATACCATTAAAGTTAAAGAGTTGAAATAAAATATAAATTATAAAAAATTTACTATAGAATTTAATTTTTTGGTTTTTCTATAAAATAGATGTATTTTCTTGGAGATTTATAGTAATTTTTAAATTTTTGTAAGATTTCTACTTTACTTTCTTGCGATAAATCCTTTGATTCATTGACATAAAGCTGTAAATCATAATAACAATCATAGGAAAAAATATGAAAATAATTTGTATAGGCTGCCACAACATATAGTTGAGTTTTTTGATTATTTAAGTTCAAAATTTCCTGTAATAGAAAGATTTTCATTTCATGGAATATATCTAAACATTGAAATATAGTTGAAAATAACTTAGATTTTTCTTCCTGAGTAAGTTTATCAAAATTCTTAAAAATATCATCCTCAATAAGATGTTTATCTTTCAAACATTCATTTTTCAAATATTCATTTTTCATAAGATTAGATAAAAGGAATAATTCGTTTTCTAAGTATCTAAGACATTCATAAAATGTTTTATCGCTATTAAATTCCAAATTTTCACATTGATTAATATCATAAAGCGATGCAATGAAACTACCAGGTTTAAAACATTTATAATAATAAATTTCTAATAATTTTTTTCTTAATCTTAAATCTTGAATTATTTCTATGTAATCTATGTAAACATCAGTGGTTTTTTCCTCTTTATTTGTTTTTCTAGAAATACAATCTTCTACCAACTTCCCATAACTTAGCTTATCTATTTCTGATTTTATACTAATTGTATCAACTCCTTTTTCTGCCGCATATTTTTCATTACTATCAATACTTTTTGAAATAATATTGATCAGATTATTAAAACTCCTAGCTACATAATAAATAGAATCACGGGTAAATTTAGTTATATCATTATTGTTATTCGCAAAAAGTAAATATAAATGAATAAAATCAATTTCATTATAGATATCATTTTTATAAAAATTATTTAATATAACAATATCTGGATTATTTTTACTATGTTTTTCAATAATTAAAAATATAGACTTATTAATAAAAACTTGAATAATATCTAATAATTTACTTTCCGGAAAATTTTCAATAATATTATTAAAAACATCACAGGGTGCATTTTTTGAATAAAGCAAATTTAATACAATATCATAAAAACCAACAAAATCAATATTTTCTCCCGATACTACTATATTATATAACTTATAAAAATAATTCTCCTTACCCTCTAATAAAAACTTAAAACCAATAGATTCTATGGTATTTTCTGACAGAATGTTTTTATACTCTTCTATATATTGTGTTAAAGAAGTTTTTTCCTCCATCTTTGGATATCTATTTTCGCCATTAGTCCTATAGAAAATAAATTTATCCACAATATAAAAACAAAAATTTTCTACTTTCATTTTACCTGTTTCAATATTCATATTTTTTATAAAAGAATAGGTTTTTCCAATACATATTTCTATAATTTGTAAATTATCTTTAATTTTACCTATATCCTTAAATTCAATATTTTTATTATTTTTTATATATGACTCAACTAATACAACTTTTTTAAAATTACAAAATAAAGTTTCACAAAAAATAGCCCTTCTATTTCGTGGTAAAATTATTAAATAAAGGTATTCACCAAAAAGAATTGTGTATTTCCTTATTAAAAATTCTATTTCATCTACATTTTCATCATTTGTAGTAATTTTTATATTATTTTTTTCTACTCCATTCTCTTTCACTTCATAGGCTAAAATTCTATTTCTTAAATCCTTATACTCTCTATCGGTCATATTTAAATAGGGCTCAAAGAAATCCTTTATCTCCTCAAAAAACTTTCTATCCAACTTACTATCCTTTCGAAAAATCATTCTCCCTTTCTTAATTTTTATAGAAAATTTAGATAGAAATTCCTGAACAAGAATATTTGATTTACTATCATCGAACTGATTTAAATTTTCTTTTGAATCTTTATTTTTATTACAAATAATTTTTAAAAATGAATTAAAATGCATGATATATCATATCAGATAAATAAAATTGCAGATAAATTTAGTAATATTCCTATGGTTATTTTCCTATGGTTATTTATAAAAAATATATAGAATACAATAAAATCAACTCCATTATAAGAATTAAATCTATAGAAAATATTTAATATTTCAATACTTGAATTATTTTTACTATGTCTTTTAATAATTAAATTTGTAGACTTATTAATAAAAACTGAAATAATATCTAATAATTTACTTTCCGGAAAACCTTCATTATTATTATTAAAAACACCACAGGGTGCATTTTTTGAATAAAGTAAATTTAATACAATATCATAAAAACCAACAAAATCAATATTTTCTCCCGATACTACTATATTATATAACTTATAAAAATAATTCTCCTTACCCTCTAATAAAAACTTAAAACCAATAGATTCTATGGTATTTTCTGACAGAATGTTTTTATACTCTTTTATATATCTTATTAAAAAAGTATATTTCTCCACCATAGGATATTTATTTTTTCCATTAATCATATAAAAAGTAAAATCACCCATAATATAAGAACAAAAATTTTTTACCAAATTTTCTTTTGAATTTTTATTTCTACCACAAATAATTTTTAAAAATGAATAAAAGTACATGAAATATCATATCAAAGATATATTATATCAAAGATTCTATTGATGAATTTGAATATCCTTTAAAATCTATAAAAAATGATACAATAGCAAAAATCAAGGACAAAAATACAGAAATAGTTCCAATCATCAATGCTTTTCCTCCAATAAATGATATAAAAATAGCTACAAATCCAAAGGATGATGAAATAAAGGAAGTCATTCCCTTCGATGTCCATAGATCATAATCTCCCTTAACCTTCAAGAATCCATAAAGATTAAATCCAAGGGTCAATAGCGCCGCAACACCACAGGAAATTCCCATAGCTATAGATATATTCTTAACAAAGGATAAATAGGCAAAAATACCAACAATTCCTAAAGGAGTTAATGTTAAAATAACTTTTCTATAATTATTTATAACTCCTATAACACTATTATCCTCTACTATTTTTATATTAAAATTCTCATATTTATTTTGAATTCTATCATTTTCTTCAAATTTTTTTAAAACCTCATTTTTAATACCATCATCATAGAAAAAATCTCCTTTTTCTAGACTTTGAGAATCACGATATTTTTGAAACTCTGCTATACTATGATATTTTATTAATTCCAATTCATATATATCAAGATCACTAGAATTTTTTTCAATTTTACTATTTTGAATATTTAATGATTCCTGTAGAAATAAATACTTTATTTCATTATAAATATTAAAAAATTTAAACATATCATTGAGAAATTTGCCCTTTTTTTCTGAATCAAAGTCATTTAATCTCTGAAAATTAACAGAAACATCGTTATCTCTATCTATTTCATAATTTTCTCTCATAGATTCATATAAAATATCTAATTTTTTTAATAAGGCCTTAAAACTTTCTTTAATATCAATATTATCTCTAATATTTAAATTTTTAAATAATACAAAATCATATAAAGATATATATAAATTATTTATATGTAAATTATTATTTATTGAGGAATAATATCTTTGCTTAAGATCATTAAGAATTTCTTCTAGATTTTCAATTTCTGTTTCAATTTCATTCTTGTTTCTATTTTTTTCTTTTAATTTTCTATTATTTTCCTCTATGCTTTTTTGAGTAATATCAATCAATTTTTTACAGGAATTTCCAGTATAATCAAATCCTATAAAATCAATATTATTTATATTAAAAGATATTGTATCATTTATACCACTAAGGTATTTATGAATAAAATTTTCTCCATTATTATTTACACTCATTGAGTTATTTTCAACAAAACAATTTAAAAAAGAATATTCTGGATTTTTATCAACATTATTTTCAATAATTAGTTTTATAGAATCATTTATGAAATTCTGCATATCTAATAATAAATAATTAGAAATACCATAACCAATCTTATTACCAAGACTATCAATCACATCATAATCATAATCGCCAATTATACCATAGGGAGAATCCTTATACAATAAGGTTAAAATGATATTTTGTAATTCTTTGATATCTGTTTTTTTATTTAAAGTTGCAATATCATACAATCTCTTAAAATCCTTTTCTTTTCCATGAAGTAAAAACCTTAACCCAATAGACTCTACTGTATTTCTATTTATAATATCATCATATTTTTCCCTATAACTACCTAAATCAATAAAATTATATTCATTTCCATTTTGAAAAATATCTTCATTATATATGCTTTCCAAAAATTTTTGAAGATTACCCAAATATTTATTAAGAAAATTGTCCACTCTTTCAATTCCTAATTTATTAAAAATATAGGACATCTTCCTATCTCCTAAAGATTCATATATACCATTTACATACATTTCTATAATTTCTAATATTTTATTAAATTTATTCAAGGATTCATCCGAGGATTTATCCAAGGATTTTTCATTAAAATCATCTTTATTCTTTATATAATTCATTATGAATGAGTATTTATAATCTAAGCACCTTATTATTTTATTAAAATTTTTTCTCTTTTCCACCATTATGTTCTGAGTAAAAACATATTTATTAAATTTATTAAAAATTTGAAAGGAAATAAAATTTTCATTTATTAAACCTTGTATCTCATCTATATTTTTATTTGTTATTTCCAAAACGTAACGTCCATAATCATTTTTTAAATTATCTCTAATTATATTTTTATATCTATTAAAATCACTATCATTTAATTTCAAACAAGAATCAAAATACTTTTTCTTAATTTCATTAGAGAATTTTTTCTTTTCATCATTAAAAGACTCTTCATTATCGAAAACAACTTGATTATTATTTCTTACTAAACCAAATTCTGATAATATTAAATCTATACTAAAACTATTTAGTAAATCATAGGGATTAGGCTCATTATTTACTTGTTGTTGACGTTGTAATTGTTGTTGTTCTTGTAAATATTGATATTGTTGTTGTTGATATTGTTGTTCTTGTAGTTGTTCTTGTAGTTGTTCTTTTTGTTGTGAATCATAATTCGAGTTAGAAATATTAAATCCATTTTCTTGATTGTTTTGTTGTTGATTTTGATATTGTTGTTCTTGATATTGTAGTTGATATTGTTGTTGTTGTTGATATTGTTGTTCTTGATATTGTGGTTCTTGAAATTGTTGTTGATCAAGAGGTTGTTTTGAAATAATTTGGTAATCATTGAAAAAATTTAAAATAAAATACTGAGATGTATTATACTTTATATTAGGATTTATAACATAAAATTTTAAAAAATTTATAATTACATTATCACAAGGATTTTTATCATTATTTTTTCCTTCTAAAGCATCAACTATTTTTGTTTTATTAGCAGGAATAATAAATTCTAAATTTTCAAATAGACCTTTTTTTTCATCTAATTTATTTTTAAAACTAGAATAATCTTTACATTCCACAAAATAATTTTTAATTAAATCAAAGAGATTAACATAATCTGTAATTATTTGTTGTTGTAAATGTTGTTGTTGTTTATTTATTGCTAAAATATCTTGTTTGCAAGATTTTATTATTCCCAAATACGTATTTACTTTATTTAAATAAAGTTCTTTTTTTTTATTATTTTGAAAACTAGAACAATCTTTTATAGTTTCTACATATTTTTCACATAATTCTTTTTGTTTAATAATTTTATTCTTTACTTCATTTAATTCATCATAAGTTAAATCAAAATTCCATATTGCATCTAATTCATTGATCTTATTTATTAAATCAATAAAAATTTTTTCATATTCTTTTTGTTTATCGTTTAAATCTTTATTATTATTATCTTTATTATTATTAATCAATTTCACTTCCTCTATACTTTGTTGTGTCTGCTTATTAACAGTTTCATTAATATCTTGTTGAGATTGTTGAGATTGTTGTGAATTCAAGGCTTGTAGTGGTTGATTTTGTAATTGTTGTAGTTCTAGTTGAAATTGTATTTTTTTGTTTTGTAATTTTTTATATTGTAATTGTTTTAATTCTTGTAATTTTTCTTGATCTTCTTTACTTGAGTCTTCGTCTATATTTTCTTTTATTTGTTCTATTTTTGTATTTAGATTATTTATTTCTTTTTGATAATTATTTTCTAATAAATATAATTTATCTAATTCTTCTTCATAATTTTTTTCTATTTTTTCTATTTCTTGCTCATAATTTTCTCCTATTTTTTTTATTTTTTTTATTTGTTCATCACTGCACCTTATATTTTCTACATAATTATTTTTCTTTATTTCATCTTTGAAAATATTATTAAAAATCCTTTTAAAACTATAGTAACTATCATAACACTCATCAATATTTGTAAAAATCAAATTCATATTAAAATTCATCTCTAGTTGAATTTCTTTTAATTTTTTTTTAGTTTGTTCATCTAGTTTTTCAATTTTATCCTCTTTTATTTTCTTTAATTCTATTTCTTTTTGATATAGTACTCCACATGTTTGTTTTATATTTGTTATATATAAATCCTCTATTTTTTTTAGTTCTACTAAGTGTGGTTTCAATTTTTCAGCAATTCTTCTTTTTTTTTCTTGAGATATTTGTTCTTCTAGATATTTTTTTTCTTTATCTAGTTCTGTGTTTAGTTCATGTATTTTTTCTAATTGAGACATTTGTAATTCTTTTTTTGCTCTTATAAATTCTAATTGTTCTTTACTATATTTTTGTTCTTTACTATATTTTTTACTACCAAAATCTAAATTATCACTATTTTGTTGTTGCAAATTAAAAAAATGATAAAATTCAGAATCATCATGATTATTAGCGAAATTATAAATAATATTTAAAATATCCTCAATTCCTTTGTTTTTTTCATCTTGTTTTGTTCCAGCAATACATTTTAAAACATCCATATTCATAGTTTTCAATTCATCAATTATTTTTTTTAATTTTTCCTTAATATTATTAGATTCTTTTTCGCAACAATATAGGATATATAATTCTAGTATAATATTTTTTTCTTCTTCAAATGGTCTTTGAAGTTTTTTTAAACTCACATTTTTTTCTATTAGCTCTTTTTTTTTAAATTCTAATGCTTTTTCTCTTTTGTTGGAAAATTTTACTTTTTCCTGTTTTTCTTCATCTTGCAATTCTTTTTGTTTTATTCCTATTTCATTAAGAATATTTTTTCTATTTATTTCAAATATTTCAAAAGAATCTTTAAAAAACTTCACAGAATCATCAACATAATTAGATTGACACCCTGATAGTTGAGAATCGCAATCAGAGCTTTCAAAACAGAAATCTCTTTGTAAATTTTTTAGCTCTTCTGCAATCGATGTCAATTCTAATTCTTGATCAATCTCCGATTCTTGATCAATCTCCGATTCTTGATCAATCTCCGATTTTTTATCAATTTCCGATTTTTTATCAATTTCCGATTTTTTATCAATTTCCGATTCTTGATAAGAATATTCATCATATTGTTGTTGATCAAAAAGTTGTGGAGTTTGTTGTTGTTGTGAATGCTGATTTTGTTGATTTTGTACTTGTTTTAATTTTAAAATAGATTGTTTTAATCGTTCTTCCATCTCTTTCAATGAAATTTGCTGTGTATCAAGATTCTTTTCTAAATGTGTTTTATAATGACTTTTTAGTTCAATATTTAGTTTACTATTTAGTTCACTATTTATTAAAATATTCATATTATTTAATTTTGTACTAATTTCTGTTAATATTTCTCTTTTTTTTTCTACTTCAATTTCCAAAAGATTTTTTTCTTTAATTAAACTATCAATTTGTGTTTGTGACTCATTAATTGGTGATTGTGCACTTGTACATTTTACCTTCATCCCTTCAAATCCGAAGACTATATTTTGTGTTTTAAGGAAATTCATAATGATATTATATCATAAAATATAAAAAATTATATCAATACATAATTAAAAAAATAAAGAAAACTAATTTCATAAATAAATAGCAAAATATGCTAATCAAACTATAAATAATTCCTAAATTTACAGATATTTAAACTTAAAATTCAAATTTAATATTAATACTAATAAAATTACAATTTATTTATTAAGATTTTACCTATTTTCCACCTCTTTAAACAAACCTCTTCTTAATTTTTTTTTATTTTAAAAATTTCTAATTTTAGTTATTGGAATTGTAAAGCTTTACACCTATAGTTGTTGCTCTAAAGTTGCTTTTCTTTTCCTGTTTTCTAATAATTGTTGTTACAATTTTTGTTCTATTTGTTATTTATTTTTTGTGACCACCCCCCTTTTTACTATGTCTTTAAACATCAATGACAATGATTTTAACTCTTCCTTTGACTTTTCGAGTTCTTCCTTTGACTTTTCGAGTTCTTCCTTTGACTTCGTTTCTGATTTCTCTTTTTCTTTAAGTTTTTCTTCTAATTGTTGTAAATTTTTTGTTAATTGTGATTGTAATCTCTCTTTTAGCTCTAATTCCTGTAGTAATTTTCGCAATTGTAAATTTTCATTTTCTAATTGTCTTATTTGTAAATTTTGTTTATTTTTTTCTTCTAAATTTTGTGTTAAATGTGATTGTAATGAATCCTGTGTTAATTGTGATTGTAATGAATCCTGTGTTAATTGTGATTGGTATAGTGATCTCTGTAATTCTTGTTTATTTTGTTTATTTTGTTCTAATTGTTTTATTTTCAATTGCGCTCTTAAACTTTCTTCTAATAAATTTTGGCACTCCTGTGATTTGAATAATTTATATTGTTCTAATTCTTCTATTTTTTGTTGCAATTGTTGCTGTAATTTTTGTTGAGATTCTTGTTCTAATTCTATTATTTTTTTTTCTATTAACTCTAGTGATTCTTTCCCTTTTAATTGTTGTAGTTCTAATCCTTTTTTTAATTGTTCTAATTTTTTTTCTTTTTCTGTTATTTTTCCTTGTAATTCAATTTGCTCCATTAATTTAAAATCCATATTTTTTCCTTTCAATTCATTTATTTCATCTTGTAATTTTGAATTTTGTTGATCATATTGTTTTAATTGATCTTCTTGTTCTAATTGTATTTTTTGTTGTAATTCTTTTAATAATTGTAATTGTTTTCCTTTCAATGATAATTCTAATTCTTGTGAAAAATTCTGTGAAAATTCTTGTAAATCTTGTTGTAACTTTATTTCCGCTTGTTTTTGTGGATCTGGCATTTCTATATGTATGCGTTGATTTCTTTTTTGCTTATTTTGGTTATATTGTTCCAGTAATATATTGTTATTAAATCTTCTTTCTGTAGATTTTATCAAATAAATTTTTAAATTATAAATTCTTAAACTCATACTATCTTTATACTAAATTTTTGTTAAAAATTCAAAAAAATTATAGCAAATCTAAAAAAAAATTATTTAAATTTTTAAATTCTTTGATGAATTAATTCTGAAACTCATATTTACCTTTATTTTCATATATTGTAATTATTATTATTATTTTTCCAATAGATTTTAAAACAGGATTATAGTTTCCTTTCTCGATTTATTATCACTTTCTTTATATGGTTTATATGAAAAAAATTTATTCTAATAATTAAACTATTCCCTATGTATTTCTTATTAAAATTTAAGCAGAAGCAATAACAGAATCTTTTTCTGTGAACACAAAGGATGAAAAAATAGATAGTACTAGAGCAGCCAATAATCCATAGGCACTATAGGCTTTCAAACTTGGAAGGAAAGATAATACAACAGATGCAATATTTAATATAAAGGCCACGGAAGCTGTAATTCCTTTCATACTCATGAAACTCTTAAATTCTTGTTTACTTCTTATAATATAAATAGAAATTAATAACAAACCAATAGCTGATCCCGCTCCCAACATGTTCATAACAGCCATAGGTTTAGTTGAATTTAATAATGCTGAAGAGGAAATAATCAAGGATGCAATCGATGGAATCATAAATCCAAAGGATTTTAATACATCCATAACACCTGACGGAATTGACAAATTATTTTTTGCATTATTTACATCAGAATCAGAATCAAGATCATCAACAATAACATTATTTAACAATGGGTTTAATGGGTTTATCATATTATTTTTATCACAAAATTCACTAATCTTATTAGTATATACATCATCCCATTTTATTCCAGCCCTTTTGAATTCATTTCTTATTTCTTGAGCATAAGATACCAAAGCTTTATTTTTATCTTCATTAATATCATCATTCAAAGAATCCACTATTTTACCAAAGTAATTTTTAATTAAGGTCTTATATCCTTCAGAAATATTACTAAAATCATTTGAAAATTTAATAGCTTTATAGAAAGTATCAATTTGTAGATTTTCACCACCTAAAAATGAAATTATACTATTATCAATTTTTAAAATTAATGAATCAAGAAGAGAACTTCTATTTTCAAAATCTTTTTTACTATATACTTTACCAAATACATTAAACACCTCAAGAAAACTATTTAAAACTTGTTGATCAATTTGTACATCTTTATATAATTCTTCAATTTTGAAAATTGAATAACCATAAAAGAATTTTTCTTGTTTAGTTTTTTGAATAATCAATAAATTCTCTTTTAAACTATCTGGTAATTGATTTTGTACTCTTGGTTCTTCATCTTCTTCACCTTCATTTTTATGTTTACTAAAAAAAGTTTCTTGTCCATTATCATTTCCATTTCCTTCTTGATTTTGGTTATTTAAACTTGATTTTTGATACATTGCTAGGATACTATCAAAATATTTGCAATACTTTTCTTTAAAATTATCTAAAATAGTTTTAAACATTCCTTTTTCTTTATTTAATTGAATTGATTCTCCTTCTAATTTAAACAATTTCTTATTTATTTGTTTTTGCTCCAATTCATTTAATTGAATTTGTGATGTTGCAAGACTTGATGGTTTATTATGAGAATCTAATTGATCTATTTGTTCTTGTGATAATTTCAATTCTGATTCCTTATTTTTAATTTTATTTTCAATTTCAATGAATTTATCCTTAAGAAATTTCAGGAGTTTCATAGAATTCTTTCTAAAATGAGAAAATTCAGAACAATAAGTTTTCATAAGTTGACTGGATATAACTTCATTATCACTTATACCTTGTTGTCGTGATAAAAGATCTATAGATTCATTCACTTTCGTAAAAATTTCTTCCACACTAGTAGAAATTTTATCAAATTCTTGATTCCCATGAGTAATTGTATTGAAATCTTTTAAATATTTTTCCGAATTTCTTTCTGAATTTCCTAAAGAATCAATTAAGGAAGTAAATTTTTTAATTTGATTAGTTAAATCAGTATTTAATTTTTCAATTTCAAAAAAATCATGCTTTAAATATTCTGAAACATATTCAACATATTTATCATTATTTTCTAATAACTTTCCACCAAAAATTGCAAAAAGATTTTTTAATCGGGAATATTCAATAGTGAAAAATTCTTTATTTGATTCAATTAGCCCTTCAAATACACGGTCTTCATTTTCAATAACTGTAATGTTCTTGTTTATTTCTGTAATTTGTTGATTATGTAATTTAGTTAAATAAAGAATACTTTCTTGATTATCTCCCACTTTAATACTAGAATTCAAAACTTGTTTTTGAGTATTTTCTAAATTTGAATCTTGAAGTCCTTTAAGAGATAAGTTCATGCTTTTCGTTACACTTTCTTTTTTTGCTTCTAAATCTTCTAATGCCTTAGTATGTTCACGCAAAGAATTATTATCCTTTTTGATTTTGTCTAAATATGAGTTTACTCTTTTTTCAAACACTCCTTTCAATTCTTCGAACATTCCACCTAATTTATATTCAGCAATGTTTTTAATATCAGAAAGATTTCCACCATTTAAAATATATTTTATTTTTAATTCATCAAAAGATTTTATTTGTGTAATTAATTGATCATATAAATTAATAAATTCTGTATGAAATCCGCTTGTTAATTTTCCTCTTTTTTGTTTTGTGTCTTTATCATTTCCTATTTCATTCTTTTTATTTTTAAAATTTGTATATGATTTACTCAATTTTTCTTTCAAATTATTAATTGAAGTGTTATATTCCTTTATTTGTAATAGAAGTTTAACTGATTGTCCTTTAATATTTTTTTTAATTTCACCATCAAACTTTCCTTTAGTATTTTTAAATTGTGCTAATATAACATCAGTATTTGAATTAACATTTAAAAGTGAATTAATGTTGCGAAAAATATTTAAATTAGTCATATAAAAATTTCCATCAAAAAGTTCATTTATACTATAAATAACTAAATTATTATTCAACTCAACGAAATATTGTTGATTTTTATCATATTCAGGAAAAGTATGTTGATCAAATCTAGTATAACTCTGACCATCTACTGCTTTAGAAGAGAATGTATAAATATCTTTACTTTTAACCAATTCAGAAAATAAATTATTTTTAAAATATACAAGAATTTCTTCTAATGTATTCTTTGGAAAATCTGTTTCATCAAAGTTATTTATAAGTTTCTTTATTAATATTAAATTTTTGACAGCATCAGATAACCCTATATCTTGGTTCAATGTTCCTACTAATTTGCTAATCTCTAAAACTATTGTATTATTTCCACTATATTTCTTCAACTCTTCCAAATTTTTTTGTTGTTTTTGTTTAGCAAGCTCAAATTCTATAAGTTTTGCTTTTTTTTCTTTTTGGGAAAGATCCTCATTATCGATATTATTAACACCATTTAAAATATTAATTTCTAAATCTGTTCTTCCTATATATTGATAAAGATACTCTATACCTTGTTTTAATTGTTGTAATAATTGTTGTTGTGTTTGTTGTTGTTCTGGTTGTTGGTAAACATGTGATCCTTGTGATGATTGGAAATGTGATCCTTGAGATTCTTGTATATTACTATCTTGTAGTTGTTGTTGTTGGTATAATCTTTCTTCTGAAAAACGTGATTGTTGAACATATGATCCTCCTGCTGATTGACTGCTTATTTGAGAATCACGTATTTGTTCTTGTGGTTGGTAATATTGTCTTTCATTCATTGCAGAGTTATTGAGAATTTGTGCTTGATTATTAGTTTGTGGTTTAAATTTTCTTGTCATTCCTAATTCTTGTTGTTGTGGTTGTTTTTGTGGTTGTTTTTGTAGTTCTCTTTGTTTTTGTTCTTGTTGTGGGTAAACATATGCTGGTTCTGAATCTCGAATATATGATCTTTCTGCTAATTGACTGCTTAATTGAGAATCACGTATTTGTTGTTGTTGTGGGTTAACATATGAATCTTGAATATCTTGAAATCTTCTTGAATTTGATAAATTTAGTTGTTGTTGGAAATTGTTGTTTCGAGAATTTATCGATTGTAGAATTTGTGTTTGATTATTGTATGATTGCAAATTATTATTTCTTGTCTCTATATTTGCATTATTATTTCTTGTCACTTTTAATTCAGCTTGTTGTTGTAGTTGTTTTTGTAGTTGTTCTTGTTGTTGTTCTCTTTGTTTTTGTTCTTGTTTTTGTAGATGTTGTTGTTGTTGTTGTTTTTGTAGTTGTTCTTGTTGTTGTAGATGTTGTTGATATGATCTTTGAAATCTCATTTGTTCTTGTTGTTGTAGTTGTTTTTGTTTTTGTAGTTGTTCTTGTTGTTGTTGTTGTTCTCTTTGTTTTTGTTCTTGTTGGAAATTGTTGTTTCGAGAATTTATCGATTGTGAAATTGATGCTTGATCATTTGATGGCAAATTATTATTTCTTGTCACTTTTAATTCAGTTTGGTGTTGTAGATATTGTTGTTGTTCTCTTTGTTGTTGTTGTTCTTTATCTTGTTGTGTTGCTGATATTGGATTTGTATTTGTTGCTGTTAGATTACTATCTTGTGTTTGTTGTGATGCTAGTTGTTGTTGTTGTGCTTGTGGTGTTGTTGTTTGATTATTATTTGATGCTTGTGCATGAGCATTTGATGCAGGTACTTGTGGTGGTTGTGTTGCTAATGTTGTATTTACATTTGTTGCTGATTGATTACTACCTGATATAGGTACTTGTAGTCCTGATGATGTTGCATTTGCATTTTTTGTTGTTTGATCAATACTTAATATAGGTACTTGTTGTATTTGTGCTTTATTACCTGATATAAGTACTTGTAGTCCTGATGATGTTGCATTTGCATTTTTTGTTGTTTGATCAATACTTAATATAGGTACTTGTTGTATTTGTGCTTTATTACCTGATATAAGTACTTGTGGTCCTGATGATGTTGTATTTGCATTTATTGCTGATTGATTACTACCTGATATAGGTACTTGTAGTCCTGATGATGTTGTATTTGCATTTGTTGCTGATTGATTATTATTTGGTACAGGTGCTTGTGATGATTGTTTTGGTGTTGTTGCTTGTGCTTGATTATTATTTGGTGCAAGTGCATGTGTTTGTGCTTGATTATTATTTGTTGCAGCTGAACTAACAGTAGGTGCAGGTGCTTGATTACTATCTGATATAGGTACATGAATATCTGTACTTTCTTCTTGTGATGCTAGTTGTTGTTGTGGTTGTTGTTTATTATCTTCAAATTGTTGGTTTTGTGATTCTTCTGGTTGTTGAGATTGTATTTTCAAAAGTTGTTGCTTAAATATTTTTATATTCTCTTCAAAAGTTTCAATATTTTTTTTCAAATCTTCAATATTGTCTTTTTGTACAGTTTTTTCAAGATAGTCTATATAATCTTGAAAAAAAGGAATAGAATTATTAAAATTATTAATTCCATCGCTTAAGTATTTTTCATTTAAACTATTATAATTATAATTATCCACAAAAAATTGACTACTACCCAACAATCTATTATATTCGTGTTGTTGAAAATCTTCAAATTCTTTTTTAGAATGATTATAATATATTTGTATTTCGTTTTGTATTTGTATTTCGTTTTGTAGATTATCTCCATCTTGTTTTTCTTGTAATATATCGTTCAAAATATTTGGAAATTTCGAAATCAAAAAATCGAAAAATGCTATTCCATAACCATCCAATATTGTTTTTTTTATACATTGTATTTCCTCTTCTATTTTAGCAAGTCTTTGCTTAAATAGATTTAGCGCGTTTAAAAATTTTTCTAGATCTTGTTTCACCCCTGCAATATGTTCGTCTTGTCTAGTTTTTTTAAAATAGTCTATATGATTTTCCAAAAAAGAAATGAAAACATTAAAACTATCAATTCCACTTATTAAGTATTGTTCACCTAAATTTAAATTATTATCATTATAATTATTCACATAATTTTGACTATTACCAAACAATCTATTATATTCGTGTTGTTGAAATGCTTCAAATCCTTTTTTTAAATTATCACAATATTGTTGTATCACTAATGTAATTTGTTGTTGATTATTTTGTTTTAGTAATGTGTTAAATTCTTTTAATATAATGTCAAATCTTTCTGGATAATGGGAAATAAGATAATTGGAAAATAGTTCTCCATATTGATAACATATTATTTTTTTTACTTCTAAAAAATTTTTGTGTAATGGATCACAATTGTTTTCTATCTCTTCTGGAATTTTTTCTTGATTATTATCTTGTGTTACGTTTGATAATATATTGTCAAAAATATCTGAATGCTGGGAAACAAAATAATTGGAAAATAATTCTCCATAATAACTAAATATTATACCTAGTACATGTTCTTGTTGTGGATCTTGTTGTGGATCTAGTTGTGGATCTAAATTTTCCTCATTTGAACTCGAATCATTTGCATTAGATTCTTCCTGATTATCATTTGCATTAGATTCTTCCTGATTATTATGTAAATGTTGATTGTGAAGATGATGGAAATCTTTGAAACGATTGTCTTTTTGTTGTTGTTGGTTTAAAAAATTATTTTCCTCATAAATACTATTTTCCTCATCACTACCATTATGCAGATTATTTTGATAAGTTAGAACTATAGGATAAACTGGAACTATAGGATATGAAAAATCACTGTTTTGTTGTTGGTTTTGTAAAAAATTAGGAGGTAAAAAATGACTCAAACTACTTGCCTCATCCAACTGATTATCTTGATCATTTCGATTAAGTAGTGCATTTGATGCATTTGTATTCTGTGCTGATGCTTTCAATTGTGAAATATTTTTAATATTTTTAAATATTGGACTCATATACGTATTATAACCTATTTTTTAAAAAAATATTATTTTTTCTCATAAAAAGTTGTGAAAAAGATATATTTACAACTATATATTACTCAATAATACCATATTTTTAAAAGATTTCTAATTTATTTTATTTTATCTTTCTATTAATATTAAATTTCTATTTTTATTACTAAAATATTAAATTTTCATCCTAGGGTTTTCGGATTTCTAAAGTTTTTCATAAATTTTTACCTATTATTTTTCCTTATTATTTTAAATTCCCCTATTTATAAATATATCTTAAAATATCAAGAAATCTAGATTGCACAAACCCTAAAATAAACTTACTAACATTAAACTAAAAGTTTTTTTATAATTATCTATAATAATGAAGATATCTATTAAAAATCAACTTTCGCATACTTTCTCAAATATCATTACTTCAGCGATAAAACACACATTGAATAAATTCATTTAAATTACCATCAGGTATTCCTTCTAATATATTTTCGTTTAAAACAAAAACTTTTAATTTATTTTGTTCTTCATAAAGAGTACTAAAATACATAAAATGAAAATTTTTTAAAACTATATTTGAAACAAAAAAAGGATGATGATTAATAAAACAATTATGATTATTATTTTTAATAAAATATTTTTCATATATCTCTTTATCTATATAACTCTCATAATCTTCCAAATTCTTAGGTTTTTCCACTTTCACAGAATTTATTATTCCCTTAGAATTTTTTATTTTCACAAAATCTATTATTTCCCTGTGTTTATCTTTTAATTCAAATTTAATTATATAAAGAAATTCATAATAGAAAGCAAATAAATTTTCCTTTAAAAATAAAAACATACTGTTTAAATCTTCTTTTAAATTCTCTTTTAAAAATGAAAAAATACAATTTAAATCTTCTTTCAAAAAATCTTCATTAAAAACTTTTATAATTTTTTCTATTTTTAAAATAATTTCAAGTGATTCATTCTTTGAATTATTATTTATTTCTTTTAAATTTAATAATTCCTTCTTAATTTCATTAATTACAATATCAGTTCCTTTATATTCAAATATTTTATTAATAAACTTTATTTGCAATCTTTCTTCATTTTCTGATTCTAATAATTCTTTATTAAGAATATTTTGTTTTCTAGGAGAATTTTGTTCTTCACACAATACTTTCAATATATCCTTTTTATTTGTAAAAAAACTATGCTCAGATTGTTCTTCTTTTTGAAATTCTTGTAATTGTTTTTTTATTGCTTTTTCTAATTTATTTTTAAGATTTACTATGTCCTGTGTTAATGTTTTTATTTCTTCTTTTTTTTCATTTTTTTTGAATTGTAATATAAAATATTTTTTAATTATTTCTTTTTGTTCTTGGTTAATATCTATTTTAATATTCTTTAAATCCTGTTTATATTGCTTAACTTCTGTTGTTAAATTTACTAATAATTCTTTTTTTAAGGTTATACTAGATTTTAATTCATTAATTTCTTTTTCTAATCTTTCTTTATCTTCTAAATCTTGTTGATTGACTAAATTGACTTGTTCTAAAACACTATCATTTTGATTGATATTTCCAAATGAAAATGAATTATTAGAAGCACTAACCCTATATTTCTTTATAAAGATCGAAGATTTTATTAAATTATGTATAAAATGCATATATAAACTATAATGAAAATTACCAAATTCCACAATAGTTTCACAATTTTTTATAGAAATTATAAAACTATCCTAATAATTAAGAGTTTCTTTCTATTATGTCTAATAGCTTTGATAATTTTTCACGAAAATTACAAACCTAAGAGTTTTTCTCAATAATATCCAATAGTTTTGATAATTTTTCACGAAAATTACCAAATTCCACAATAGTTTCATAAATTTTTATAGAAATTATAAAACTATTCTAATAATTAAGAGTTCTCAACTAGGAGTTTCTTTCAATAATATCCAATAGCTTTGATAATTTTTCACGAAAATTACAAACCTAAGAGTTTCTTTCTATTATATCCAATAGTTTTGATAATTTTTCACGAAAATTACCAAATTCCACAATAGTTTCATAATTTTTTATAGAAATTATAAAACCATTCTAATGATTAAGAGTTTCTTTCTATTATATCCAATAGCTTTGATAATTTTTCATCCAAAACATCTTGTTTAGAGCGGATAGAGTTAATAGACTCATTTATAGAATTTATCTGAGTATTTAATAGTTGTTTTACGATATCTAAAATATTATTTTCCATTTTAAATAAGAGGCCTTCAATAATCTTTATAAAATTCTCCTCCGTAAGAAATTTAACTCCTTCATTTTCCTGAAATTTATCTAAAAGCTTGGAAAAAAGATTCACAACGGTTTTTTGTAAATTCTGAGAGTTTTCAATAATTTCACTATATTTCCTCTCTAATTTCTCAAGATCCTGATGAATAGTTTCAATCTTGTATAATTCCTTAGATTCAGATTTTTTTATATTAGAACTTAAACTAGAAGATATTTCCGTTTCTAAAGCTGTTATTTTTCTTGAAATCTCTCTTTGAAAATCCTCAAGCTTAGTGTCTAAAGTATTACTTAAGGTATTACCTAAGGTATTACCTAAGGAATTTCCTAAGGTTTTCAAACTCTCTCGAAGAATTTGATTATCTCCCTTTAAAACTTCTATTTTCCTCTCTAAAATAGATTCAAAGGAGTTAGAAATATTTTGAGGTATAGAATTTGTTAAATCTAATAAAATTTTGAATTTCTCCTTTATAGGATCAAGATTTTCAACTAAATCCTTACCTAATTTCTCTCTTATTTCATAGAACTGCTCTATTATTTTCATTAAAGACTCGTTTTTACCATTATTAGATTTCTGTTCCTCCAAAAGTTGTACAATATCTGAAATTTGACTACCTAGATTTTTCATTTCTAATTTACCTGGAAGATCTAAAGAAATATTCTCAACTTTTTTCTCAAGAGCTTTTGATATTTGAAGAATTTCTGATGTATAACTTAAGGTCTGAGGTAAATCCCGTTTCATATTAGTAATATCAGCCATAGATGAAGTAATAATGTTTTGAAGGGCTAAATTATTAGAAAGATATTCCTTAATTGACTCCATTGTCATAATAATTGAGGATAGTTTTGAAAGACCATCGTGAATTTTATCAATAGAAGGCAATGTTATTTGGATTTTTTCAAATACAACTTCGTTGTTAGAAAGTAGATTTTGAGTATACTTTAAAAGCTCCTCAAGATTCTCATTAATTTTCAAAGTGGAATCATGGGCCATATGGGATTCATGAAATATAGAGGATAGATATTTCTTATGTTCCTTAAGAGTAAAAAATATTTTATTCAAACTATCATTAAGAGCATCGGGATCAAAGGATTTCTTCGCCCTTTCCATTAAAATAAGAAATTTTTTTATAGTTTCCTCATAGCTAATAATTTTAGACATAATTTGTTTTGCCTCCGAAAGAAAAGATGCAAAATCCTCCGTATTAATTTTCACCGTTGTTTGTTTATTAAATCCTTTTAAATCCATAGACTTCGAAGAATTTTTTAAATCTTTATCAATACTATGAAAATCCTGAGAATTTCTATCCATTTTTAATCCATCGGAAACACTATCTCTAGAAAAGGCCTTAAATTCATTTGACATAAAATTGAAAATAAACATATAGATTTCTATTGAATCATAGTTAAAATTTCCTAAAATAAACTTAGTTTAATAAACTCAGTTTAATAAACTTAGTTTTTTCAATTAAATGAGTCACTCTAGTGAACCACTCTATTTAAATAATTTAAAATATAAATTTTATTATACTATTTTGATATAGGTTTTATTTTTTCTACCCTTATAAAAAACAACAGTTCCACTAATTTGAGCAGAAAGGGTAAAATCCCTACCTTCAACAATATTTTCACCGGCAAAGTATTTATTTCCAACCTGTCTAACAATAATATTTCCTGCTAGAACCTTTGCTCCACCAAAGATTTTGACTCCTCTATACTTTGGATTCGACGTTCTACCGTTCTTTGTACTACCAGCGGCCTTGTGCGTTGCCATTAGTTAGCCCCTCCTACTAGAACTTCCGTATGTTTTTGTCTAAAACCAGTTCTTCTATCATATCTCTTTCTTCTTCTCATTTTCAAGATAGTGAGTTTATCACCTAATTTTATACCCACGAGCACTTCACATTCTACGGTACTATTTTGCATTTTTCCATCGGAAAAAATAGTTTGTAACTTTACCTTATCTCCAATTTTTACATTTGGAAGTAGGTCAACGCAAATTTTATTGCCGGAATGACATAGTATCTGTTTATTTCCGGATTTTATAATTAATTTACTCTTATCCATTTTTTTATTATATGATAAAAATATAGAAATATATATGTTAAAATAAAGAAATATGAAAAACTTAAGGTGTGTAAAGGGTTTTAGAGATTTAAATGAAGATTTTTGTAATAAACTTTTTTTTCTTTTAAAAAGCTTTCGAAAACTTGCGGAATCTTTTAATTGTTATGAAATAAAAACTCCAACCGTTGAATTTTCATCACTTTTCCAAAGAAGCGTAGGTGAAGGAACGGATATCGTAGAAAAGGAAATGTTTCTATTAAATAATTCGGAAACGGAAAACAAGTCCGAAAATTCTCTATTAAAGAATCTTTTATTGGAAAATCTTCTATGTTTAAAGCCTGAAGCTACCGCAAGTATTGTTAGATCCATGATTAATAATGGTAAGTTTTCTGGAAGATATTTTACTTTTTGTAATTTGTTTCGAAGGGAAAGACCTCAATCGGGAAGGTATCGTGAATTTTATACTTTTTCTATAGAATTCTTTGGTAGAAGAGATGTTTTCCAAAGTATAGAATGCTTGGATTTAGCTATTTCCTTTTTTAACCAATTAAATATTAAATATATTCTAAAAGTCAATAATATTGGATCCTCAGAGGATAGAAAAACCTATTCAAAAAGTTTACAAGATTATTTTACAAATCATTATGAAAATCTCAGTGAAGATTCAAAAAATAGATTTAATAAGGGAAAATTTCTTAGAATACTCGATAGCAAAGATGATAGAGAAATTATTGAAAAAGCTCCTAAAATAGAAAATTACCTCAATGAAAATTCGAAAAAAAAATTCCAAAAAATATTAGAGTTTTTAAAAAATAAAAATATAGATTTTGAAGTAGATTCCAATTTAGTACGAGGTTTAGATTACTATAATGATTTAGTTTTTGAATTTATTGATATTTCAGCAACAGGAAGACAAAATTCTATATGTGGTGGAGGTAATTACGATGGATTATTTTTCCACCTAGGTAGTCAGGATACAGCAGCCATTGGATTTGGAATTGGCTTAGATAGAATCATAAATCTTATGGACATAAATTTTATGGAAGATAATATAAAAATGAAAAAGAAAATTCTATTTATCGATGAGGGAAATGAAAATTCTAGAGATAATATTATTACGGAATTAAGAAAAAACTTTGCTGTAGAAATAAGTCCCAAGGATTTAAAAGTAATTAATAAAAATAAGAAAAATTTTGACTATGTTGTATTTCCATCGGAAGGAATTTGGAAATTCGAGGATTTAAGGAATAATAAAATAGGTATACTAGATGAAATTCTTAATTCTATTAAATATTAAATTTATCTTTATTCCACAGAGGAGCTATATTCTTCAACAGGGTATGAGGAACTTTGATTATTTTCAGTAATTTTACTAGTAATTTTACTATAATTTATAATTATAAAAATCGATAAAAGTACAGAAATAACAACTAAAAAAGCCTTTATAGAGAAAATAGATCCCTTTACAGTTTTTTTAAATATTTTTTTCATTATTCTTAGTAATAATAAAGATTCCTTAATTTTTTTATAATTCTATGGTATAAATTTAAATGTCATTAAAAATAATTCATCAGGAGGATCAAATATCAGAACTATTTACAAATGGTATATATTTCATTCGCACAAAAAATGAAGAAAGATATGAGACCATAATTCAGAATTGTATAGATAGGAATTTTAAACCAAAGAAAATATTTATTGTATCCGATGAATTAGTAGAAGTAAGTCTTATGAATTATTTACAGGAAAAATTCTCAAAAATCCTCTTGAGTCCTATAGAAAATATATTAGAAAAAGAATATAAGGATACTATTAAAATAACCTATTATAAAAAACCAAAAATAATTATTGGAATAACAGGATCCTCAGGAAAAAGCTCAATAACCTATGGAATTTATCAGATTCTACGAAAATTTTTTGATAAAAAAGTATTTCTATCCTCCTCTGCGGGAATAGGTTCCGATAAACTTTTAAAAAACTCTCTTAGTTGTCCACCCTTTGCGGATTTTCATTATTATCTACATAATTATGGTGATTGTGACTATGGAATTCTGGAAATAACTAGTCAAGGTCTTGATCAAAAAAGAATTGAAGGAATTAGTCTAGATATTGGAGTAATTACAAGTATTCAAAATGATCATCTAGATTATCATAAAAATATGAATAATTATATTATAGCTAAGCTACAAATAATTAACTATATTAAACCAGGAGGAATTTTACTGATTGATTCTAAGATTTTAAATATTTTAAATAATGAGCAAAGGCAACTTTTTCATACCTATAGCAAGAATATTAGAGTACTAGAAATAATAGTGAATTCCTATGGAGATTATAATCCCTATCAATCCTTTAATGTTTCAACCTGTTTTATGATTTTACAATTATTAAATTTAGATATATCAAAGGTTACTACTATGAATTATATTTTTCCTCCAGGAAGGTTTTTTGAAATTAGTACATCTAAAGATTCTCGAGTTATTGTAGACGGAGCCCATAATCTTGACCAAATTAAAAATATTATAGAATTATATAGAAATAAAAATCAAATTATTATATACGGTATTTCTGGTCATAGAATTAATGGAGATATGAATAATATAGAAATAATTTTAAGTAATTTGAGACCGGAAGATCAATTTTTTATTGTTGATGATAATCCTGGAGTTATAGATGCGGATTTTATCTGTAATAGAATATATGAAAAATGTAAAAATTTTATAAATGTTATAAATATTGGAAATCGTTTTGCAGCTATTGAACGGGCAGTTAAGGAGGGAAATACTAATATTTTAATTTTGGGAAAATCAACGGAGACTAAAAATATTATTGAGTTTAGATATCAGGAAAAGGATTTAGAGAATTTCTTCATAAGTAAATTAAGTTATTTAAAATATATTTCTCAAGTTATAATAGCTGATTCTCTTACTACAAGTGCTAAGATTTGGAAAAAAATTGAAAGTATGAAATTCGAAAAAAAAGATAGCAATATATGGATAAACTCTAATCCTAAATATAACTCTATGGACTTAATTATAGAAAAAGTGCAATCGGAAATCATTTTCCAAATAGTTTATGATGAAATTAATTTTCTAACTCACCTTCTAAAATCCTAATTTAAAATAAACTAATGAAATTAAGTTATTAAAAATTTATGGGATAATTTAAAATGGAAAAATTAAAAATCATAACCTGGAATGTGAACTCTATACGAAAAAGAATAGATTTAGTTAAGGATTTAATTAAGGAAAGAGATCCAGATTTTATATTATTACAGGAAACAAAAATTATAAATGAAAACTTTCCAGAAGTTGATAACTATATAATATATCCCAATGGAGAAAAAGGTAAAAATGGTGTAGCAATTTTATCAAAACATGAATGTGAAGTAATTAATGAAATCTCCTATTTAGGAAGGTTGCATACCGTAAGATTTAAGGATATTGATATCTCCTGTTTATATATGTATAATGGATTTTCTAATTTATCTCCAAAGGAAAAAAAGATAGAAATGTATAATTGGATGCATGATATTTTTTCTAAAAGTGATAGAAAACATATTTTATCAGGAGATTTTAATATTTTCTATAAAACCAATGAAACTACAGCGGAAAATCCCTATGCTGCCGATGAAATAGCTGTTTTCAGAAGATTTGAGACCCTATTTCTTGATACCACTCCAAAAACTCAATTTATAACCTGGTGGGATTATCGAACACCCTTTGAATGGAATAAGGGTTACGGTTTAGATAAGTTTCTACTTAAGGGATTAACGGATTTCTCCTCACCAAAAATTCTAAGGGACTATAGAGCAAAACCAAATACTTCAGACCACGCCCCCGTTGAAATAGTTATTGAAATCTAAAAATAAAATTGAGACCCTATTTCTTAATACCACTTCAAAAACCTTCAATTTATATACTCTTTGAAATGGAATAAATTTATAAATAAATTTTTACTTAAAGTTTTACTTAAGAAATTAAGGAACCTTTCCTTGGAACCTTTTCTTGGAACCTTTCCTTGGAACCTTTCCTTGGAACTTTTTCTTAGAATTATAGAGCAAAACCAAATGTTTCAGAATATTTCATATCACGCTCCCGTTAAAATAGTTATTGAAATTTAAAAGCCAATTTGAGACTCTATTTCTTAATACCACTCCAAAAACCTTCAATTTATATACTCTTTGAAATGGAATAAATTTATAAATAAATTTTTACTTAAAGTTTTACTTAAGAAATTAAGGAACCTTTCCTTGGAACCTTTACTTGGAACCTTTCCTTGGAATTTTTCCTTGAAACTTTTTCTTAGAATTATAGAGCAAAACCAAATGTTTCAGAATATTTCATATCACGCTCCTAGTTATGAAAGTTGAACTAAAAACTAATTTATTAAATTGAACTAAAAACTAATTTATTAAAAGATAGATTTTATAAAAATTACTTAATATTTTAACTAAATATATTTTTAATATATCTTTTTTATCTCTTTGTAAATTTTTGATAATATCATTCATTTTTTTTGTTTGTTTATTTTTCATAAATTCAAAGAAATCATTTATAATTTTCCCATGATTTTGTTCATATTTAATGATAATAGAAAAAACATAGTTAAAATTGTAGCCAAACATAATTTCTCCATTATTAATATCATTTTTATCTAATTTTTTATCAATAAATCTGACCTGTCTACCAAGGTTATAATAGAAATTTTCCACATTATTTAAACTATAAATTCCATTATTTTTAACTTTTTTTTCAGAATCTTCTATGCTTTTAAATAATAAACTATAATTTTTAAATTCATCTCTAATTCTAGTTTTATTCTCATCATTTAATCTTTGAAACTTGAAATCAAATTGATTATATTTTGAAAAAGGAGTTCTTATTGCAGACCAAATAGCTAACCCTAAAACCGGTGCAAAAAGTGATAATTTAATAAAATAATATTTATTTAGATTACTTTCATTTTGTTTTGAATTTTGATTATTATACATACTTAAATATTACCATAAATAAAAAATCTTATATTAATATTCCATTGACTGATTTTTCTAATTTTCAAAATTTAAATTAAAAACTAGATTTGTAAAGTAAAATAAGAACATTTAAAAAATCCTCATCATTTAAAATCGATGAAGATCTACATAATAATTTTCCATTAGGAAAGGATTCTATAAAAAGTGATGGAATAGAACGAATTTTATATTTCATAACCTCCTCTTGATTAACCTCATCCTCAACATTAACTAAAAAAATCGATATAGAAAAATTTTCTATGAAATTCTTAATAAATCCAATATAGGAAACCTCAAAGGATTGATTTTCATCCTCTATAGAACTTAAGTTCATAATTTGATCAAATTTCTTTTCCTTAATTTGCATTATAATATTAATTATTAATAAATCCTCAGACTTTTTCTCATAGAAATTCTGAATAGATTTTTTTCCCATTTCTAAAAAGAATTGTTTTTTCTCCGGTGAAAAGTTAGCCCTTAAATCCATAAATAAATCGTAGAAACTTTTTTTATTCTTAAAAATAATTTTCTGAATTAAATCATTTAAATGCTTTTCCCTTTTAGATTCATCCTCTCCAAATAGAAAGCTTTTTGTTTTCTTACAAGGTGGGCAATATCCAGCGGTAAAAAATTTTATTAAAATATTATTAGACCTTTGATTTAACTTTAAATTCTCAATTTCATTCTCAATTTCATTCTCAATTTCCTCTCCTTTATTTATAACTTTTTTTATCATCATAAAATTATATACTATAAATTTATTTAATATTGTTATAATACTCCAATTATGAAAAATTTTTTAAAGAAATTATTACTACAATTCAAAAATAAAACTCTAAGAGGTGCGGTTTTATCCATTGATATTCTTATATCATTTATCGTAATAGCTGGATTAATAACATTTCTAATCACAAAAATCAAACCAAAGATAAAAGAAAGAGCTGATAAAATTACCGAACAAATAAAAGAAATTGATGCAGAAAGCCAAGAATAAAATTAGTAAAACATTGTTATAATACTCCAATTATGAAAAATTTTTTAAAGAAATTATTACTACAATTTAAAAATAAAACTCTAAGAGGTGCGGTTTTATCCATTGATATTCTTATATCATTTATCGTAATAGCTGGATTAATAACATTTCTAATTACAAAAATCAAACCAAAGATAAAAGAAAGAGCTGATAAAATTACCGAACAAATAAAAGAAGTTGATGCAGAAAGTCAAGAATAAAATTAATAAAACATTGTTATAATACTCCAATTATGAAAAATTTTTTAAAGAAATTATTACTACAATTTAAAAATAAAACTCTAAGAGGTGCGGTTTTATCCATTGATATTCTTATATCATTTATCGTAATAGCTGGATTAATAACATTTCTAATTACAAAAATCAAACCAAAGATAAAAGAAAGAGCTGATAAAATTACCGAACAAATAAAAGAAATTGATGCAGAAAGCCAAGAATAAAATTAGTAAAACTTTTGTGTATTTATAAATATTTTTATTTTAGAAATATATATTTTTATAATTCTATTAATTCTATTTTAGTATAGGAACATAATATAATAAGAGTTTTAAAAAATACACCAGGAAAATTCATAGTCATATAGAGATCAATTCTAGCAAGTTGAGCATTAGAAATAGAAAAAAATACAGGATTCGAACGAAATTTAACCTCAACAGCATAAATTTCATTATTTTTTTGACAAATTATATCAACCTCAGTTTTCCTCCATCTAGCATTAGAAACTAAAATTTCAAAACCCTTACTTTTTAAAAAATTTTTTGCTTTTTCTTCAAAAAATAAACCCTTTTCTCTATTATTCATTTTATCTTTCTCTAAAATATTCCAATTTTAAGAATCTGAAATATTCAATATTGTTTTAATATCATTAAATTCATTTTCAATAGCGTCCATAGTTAAACTTTGATCGAAAATAAAAGTTAAACCATAGAAAGTGCATCCATCTCTCTCAAAACAATCAAAAATATAATAATCCCTATTTTGAATTTTATTCTTTAAAATCTCTAGGGAAATTCCCTGGGAAATTCCATTTTTTATAGGAACATTTAAATCCTTAAAAATTTTTCTTTGAAAATTCTTTCTTTGAAAATTCTTTCTTTGAAAATTCTTTCTTTGGAATTGGTTTCTATTTCTTTCCATTTTTTCAAGCTTTTCCATAGATATTTCCGCAAAATATACTCCATTTTTTAATTTTCCTAAAATACCAACTACTTCCTGTTCGGAGTTTAATAACTCAAGAACATTTCCATCAAAGGTTTGACTATAATTCTCTGAGATTCTTTGAAAATACTGTACATTTTTTAAACTAAAAACTATTTCCTTAAGATCATGGAAATTATAGGATCTACTTTTTTCTCTCCAACTTCTTTGAGTTTTTCCTCCAAAAATAATACCTAATTTTATATCCTCTACTACTTCAGAACCATTTAAATAATAGATTTTTCCAATTTCAAAAGCCTTCAAGAAGGAGCTTCCGAATTTCAAAGTCTCCTCCAGATTCTCCTGCAAACTCTCCAATAAACTATTACGTAAGAATCTTCTCTCCGTATTAATACTGTTAGTAATCTCAATCTGCTTAAAATTCATTTTATTAGAACTACTAAAGGGAAAGTTATACATCTCAATTAATCCCTTTGAACTCAAAATTCCACGAATATTTTCCTCAAAATTTTGATATTCTAATTCCCTAGGAAAGTTTTCTAAAATATAATTATTTCTTGAAATATAACTATTTTCCTGAAAATCCTCTAGCCCTCTAATTCTCAAGATTTCTTCAATTACATCACGAAAGTTTTTAATATCTGAACGCCAAGAGGGTACTATAATTTTATTATCCATTATATCAAAACCATAGGATTTCAAAAAATCACCGGCGGATATCAAGGTGAAATCCAATCCAGAAACTCTATTTAACTCTTCAATATCGATTAAAATCTCCTGTAAAATAGGTAAATTTTCTAAACCAGTTTCTAGAATTGATGAAATAGTACCAGATACCAAACTCTGAACATAGGATAAAGTTTTTTGATTAAAATCTATTCCAAGATTAAAACTCTTACTAGCTTCAGAAATTAAACTTGTAATATTCTCCGGATAAAAATATCCAGCCTCAATAATTACATTTTTAGTTTTTTCACCAAAACCACTAATTCCCATAATTCCACCAATACAAGCGGGCTCATTTTCTATATATATTATGACTTCCTTACCTTTTGTTATAAAATTATTTCCCTTTAGAGTTGTAAAATTCTGTCCTTCCTCTACGGTTTTAATAGTAATTTCTGGCTTATTATAATGATTATCATTATGATTATCATAAATATGAATAGAATGACCGATATCCATCAAAACAAAGTCATTTAAACACTTTAAAGAATAAAAATTTTCCTTAGATTTATGTTTTTCATTAAGATTCAGAGTATTCATTAAATCTAATATTTCCTTTGAAACAGTAATATTTTCTACGGTTATAAAGTCAATTTTAATAGAACTATAATTTTTCACCAATATTTCTGGAGCAGATATTTCTGGAAATTTAAGTTTTATATCGGATGGTAAATTTGCAAGTTTTGCAAGTGGTAAAAATTTTCCTAAACCAGCATTAGCTAATTCCCTTGCTACACCTCGAACATTCATGAAATCCCAACGATTCGTAGGAGTAGAAATTTTAAAAATTACATCATCAACTCTATATATTGAACCAATTTCCTCCTGGCTTTGAAATAATCCATCATTAGTTTTTTCTAATCCAAGTTCATCCTCTGAACAGAACATACCAAAACTTTCCAAACCCTTAATACTTCTTGGAGCAATAGTAAAACCACAGATTTGAGTTTCTAAAGGAGCCAAAATTACAAACATACCACTTTTCACATTGGAAGCACCACATAGAACCTGTATAGGATTGGAATAGCTATCATAACTTTTTAAAAATCTTCGAGTTTCCTCAGGAATTTCCGTTTTACAAATAGCTACCTTAACTCCTTCTTTTCTTGCAATATCTATGATCTTTACTGTAATTAGGGGATTTACTAATCTAATATCCTCGACCTCCGCACCCTTTTGATTCAAAATGAAATCAATTTTCTCAAGAAGTTTCAGAATATCCTTTTCAAAAAAATCTATATGTCTTTTTAACCAATTTAATGTTAAATTCTGCACTTTTTTCCTCCTATATTTTCCATAAATTATACTATCATAATTAGACTACATTCCGTAGAATACATTCTGTAGCATACATTTCATAATATTAAAAATCTAAATACCTTTTAATTTAATAGGAGTTATTATTACGATCGACCACGAAAGCATTTTTAGAGAAAATTGTACGAAGATCGGAAATATTATATTTTATCATAGCTAAACGATCAACACCACAACCAAGAGCAAAGGCAAGGGGAGGTAAATCCGAAGAAAATTTCATATGTTCAAAAATCTTCAGATTCGTAATACCGCAACCAAGAATTTCTAACCATTTTCCATTAAATTTGAAATCAATTTCATAGGATGGTTCTGTGAAAGGGAAAAAACTAGGACGAATACGAATTTCTATATCTGGAATATTAAAAAAAATCGATAGAAATTTCTTAATTAGAGTAAATAAATTTTTTAAATTAGAATTCTGTGATAGGGAAAAAACTTCTAATTGATGAAACATAGGAGTGTGAGTTGCATCACTATCTCTTCTAAAAGTTCGACCAATAGTAAAAAAATTTCCCACGGTTTTCTTTTCCTGAATAATTTTTTCTAAAGCATAGGTTTGCATATTAGAGGTCTGAGTTCTTAAAATCTTACCATTATTAAGGAAAAAAGTCTGATGATCCGTACGAGTAGGATGATTTTCTGGAATATTTAAAGCAGTAAAATTCCTAAACTCCGTTTCAATCTCTGGACAATCTAAAAATTCAAACCCTAGGGATTCAAATCCCAGGGATTCAAATCCCAAGGATAGAAATATAGTTTTAATTTCCTTAATTACCTGAGGAATAATATGACTTGATCCAAAACTAACTGGTACATCCAATAGAAAATCCCTATCTTCCTCATTTTTTATATCATTTTCCAAAAAATGTTTCAAATTATCCTCAAATATAACCTCCATATTACTAATAGCTTCCTTAAAATACCCTCCAAATTCTTTTTTTTCCTGAGATTCTAAGGATTTAAATAAAACTTTAATAGAATTTTCTCCTTGAAATATATAATTTTTTAAAATATGAAAATCATTCACTGTTTTACAATTTATTATTTTAAAATTCAATTCCTCAAGGGATTTATTAATTTTTTCCTTCACGAACTCCAAATTCCTAGGCTTAATAATATTCTCCATAGAAGATTATAGAATATTTATTCTAGAATATTTTTCGAACATGTTTCCTAAACTTATTTCCTAAACTTATTTCCTAAACTTGTTTCCTAAACTTGTTTCCTAAACTTATTTCCTAAACTTGTTTCCTAAACTTGTTTCCTAAACTTATTTCCTAAACTTATTTCCTAAACTTATTTCCTAAACTTGTTTCCTAAACTTGTTTCCTAAACTTATTTTCTAAACTTATTTCCTAAACTTGTTTCCTAAACTTATTTTCTAAACTTATTTCCTAAACTTGTTTCCTAAACTTATTTCCTAAACTTATTTCCTAAACTTATTTCCTAAACTTGTTTCCTAAACTTGTTTTCCATAGAATTTCAAAATTATATTTTAATAGAAATTGAATCTATATTTTTTCTATGTAGAAATTCTATTTTACTTAGGGCGGAATTACCTAAGGAATTTCCTATAGTGAAATTAATCATATAACATTCTATTTTGGGAATAAAACTTTCCAACTTCGATATAGATTGTTCAACGGGTTGTTTAACAGATTGTTCAACAGATTGTTCAACGGGTTGTTCAATAGATTGTTCAACAGATTGTTCAAGGGGTTTTAAATTTTTATAATTTAGAAAATAAGAATTCAATGTAATAATATATTTTTCACCAATTTGTAAATCGTATATAAACTCAAAATTTCCAATTAAAGTAATAATTATATTATTATTATTATTAAAATAAAGATTATTATCTAAATCCTCGGAAATTCCTATTTTTTCATAGGTTATTTCTATATCACAAAATAGTTTTATTATTTCTTTATTCTCAAGAGTTCCTATAATCACCATAAATTTCAAATTAAAATATAAATTTAATATTCTATTATTTATAAGGGCTTAATATCTTTCCCCTATTTCATAATAGCTTAACTTTTTTAGGAATTTTTATTATATTTTTTTCTAGAATATTATTCTAAGAATATTATTCTAGAATATCAATTTTATTCATCTGGTTTAAAGTCAATATTTTTATTAAAAATAATATCGCACGATCTGTTTATAACAAGAAATCATAAGAATTCTACAAAAACCACTTAAAATACGATATTCAACGATAGATACATCATTAATACAACTTTTTTAAATTCCTTTTTTCAAAACAGTATTATATTTTTTCTTCTAGAATATCATTCTAGAATGTCAATTTTATTTATCTGGTTTAAAGTCAATATTTTTATTAAAAATAATATCGCACGATCTGTTTATAACAAGAAATCATAAGAATTCTACAAAAACCACTTAAAATAGGACTTTCATCAATAAATACATCATTAATACAACTTTTTTAAATTCCTTTTTTCAAAACAGTATTATATTTTTTCTTCTAGAATATCAATTTTATCCTCTGGTTTAAAGTCAATATTTCTATTAAACACAATACCGCACTCAGTATTCATAACAGCCTCAGATATATTATCCTTCTCTCGTTTTAAAGATGACACTTTTCCAAGACCAATAATTTCCTCACCCCTAAGAACTCTACAAAAGAATCCTTTTTTTACAGATCCACTCAAAATACGACATCCAGCGATAGAAACACCATTAATATTAAAAACCTTTAGAATCTTAGCATCTCCAATTTTTTCAAATTCCTGTTCCTTTGGTTTTTCGATTAATTTTTCTAATCCATCCACAAGATTATAGATAATTTCATTAGAAATAAATCGAATAGCTTTTTTTTGCAAAATCTCAAGATTTTTTGAGAAACTCTTACCCCATAGAATCATAATTCCATTAAAGGTTGCAGCATAATCCATATCACTATCGGTAATTTCTCCAATAGATTTTTTAATTATCAAAAATTTGTTTTCTAAAGTTTTTTCAAGAGTTGTTAAATGATTAATATTTTCCGCCTTCAAAATAAGTTTAAATTCCTGAGAAAGATTTGGATTTTTTGGTTGAATAGATTTATAAAAATCCCTTAATTTTTTATGGGATTCTTCATTAGAAAGACACAATATATCAGATCCAGGCTCTGGAGATTCCTTAAAACCAACAATATCAATTAAATCATTAAAATCCGCAGAATTTACTACCTTATTTTCTACGAAAATTCTCGTAATATTTCCCTCAATAGCCCTACAAAGAAATTTATCTCCAGTTTTCATATTTCCAGATTTCAAAAGAATTCGAGTAATTAATCCCTTTCCCTTTACCATCTGAGAATCCAAAACACTTCCCACAACCTCATTATCCCTATCGCTTTTTAGAGGCATAAATTCTGATTTCAACAAAATAGTTTGAATAAGATCCTCTACACCAATATTCTTTTTTGCGGACACTTGACAGGTCACAACTTCTCCATAATATTCCGAAGAAACAATACCTAATGAAGCTAATTGACTATAAATTCTATTCAGAGTTTTTTCCTTAGTATGAGCTTCCAAAAGATCGATTTTATTAATACAAATAATTTTTTCTACATTTGGAGATTGTTTTATTATTTCAATGGTTTGATTGGAAATTCCATCATTAGCAGCAATAAGTAAAATAAGAATATCAGTCCTTTGAATTATAAAATTTCTTAAAAAAGAAAAGGTTTCATGACCAGGAGTATCAATAAGAAAAAATTCCTTATCATTTTTTTTAATTTTATAAAGAGATATATTTTGAGTTATACCCCCAACTTCACTCTGAACCTTTTGAGTTTTCATTATTTGATCTATAAGAGTTGTTTTTCCATGGTCAATATGTCCCATGATACTTACAACGGGAATTCGATCCTGAGAGAAGTTAATTTTATTGAAACTCTTTAAAATTGTCAATTCTGATTCCATATCGATAATTTTTACATTCAAACCTAGAGAATTCCAATTAATATTCTCTAACTCCTCTAGGAATATATTTTCAATTTCTTTGATTTTTGCATTTTTCGAGGGTTTAGATTTTTTTCTACTTTGTTTTATTAAATCTAGAATATTATTCATGGTGACTTTTGAAATCATAAGTTGTTTTCCTAGGTCTTCTACGGATATTTCTTTATTTATTAATAGTAATTTATGTTTATTAACCATAGAGAAAATTATAAAGTATTTTTATGAAAATTATATATAATAACTTTATGGATATTTTAGAAAAAATGAAAAATCTTTTTGGTTCAAAAAAGGAAGAAATCAAGATTTCGTTAACAGGAAATTTGTTTAATATCATTAAAAACTCAGGAATTACTCAGAAAAATCTTGAAAAACTAACGAAAAATGGTAACTCCGATGAAAATATAAAAAAAGAATTAAAAAATATTTTATTTTTTAAAAAAGATAAAGAAGAAATTCCTCAGAAAGTTTCTGAAAAAGTTCTTTATCTAAATACTACAGATATTATTACCGCCTTTCAAGTAGCAAAAGCCTGCCAATTCAAAAAAATTATAGTTCCAAACAATCTAGAAATCGATAGGAAAAAAATTAATCAATATATCTATGAAACAAAAATCTCCCTAGAATTTCAGGACGATAACTCTCAAGTTCAAAACTTTCAAGTTCAAGAGGGTCTAGTTTTAACAAATTCTCCTCAAAATAATTCTAATACTCAAGTTTTAGTAAACAATGTTTTAAACAATGTTTTAAACAATGTTTTAAATGATAATAAAGTACTTTGTTTTCTTAAAATTAAGGAAGATAATTTTGGCGCATTACTTAATATAGCCATGGAAAATAAGGATAAAATTCTTGGTTTTAGTTCTTCAGATTCAGTTTTAGATTCAAGATTATTTGGTATTAATTCCCTTGTTCATAATATTTTGAAAATTCAAAAATCAAAAAAGAAAGCATCAATCAGTGAAATGAGTTTAATGGCAAAATTTCAATCCTCAAATCCCGATGTTAATTTTAATGAAATCAATTTCTCCCTAGAAAAAGTTGAAGAATTATCAAAAACTAATGCCCTAGCAAGTTTTGGAGTTAAAATTACTCCAGATATGATCAAAATGCTCAAAAAACAAAAGGGAATTATCAATTCAATGACGGAAAAGGAAAAACTTAATCCTTCTTTATTTTCTAATCAAGAAAGAATAAAACGTATAGCCATCGGGTCAAAGTCCACAATTGAGGAAGTTCAAAAACTAATTTCTCTTATTGATATGATTAAAAAAGGTGGTATGGCTAATATGATGAACCCCTCCGCTCTACTTGGTAAAAAATAAAATATATAAATTTATTCAAATTTTTATGAAAATATTATTCAAATTTTAAAATAATAGTTCTATAGTATAGAACTATGTATATTTTAAGCTGTTCCAACTGTTCCTATAAAAATAATCTTAATTATACCAAAATTATTTTTAAGAATAAAAATGAAAACATTGTAGAAGATATTATAAAAAATTTTTTTGATTATTATGTTTTTGTAAAAAAAAAATTAACAAAACATTTTAGTGTCCATGATTATAGTCTTCTCACAATAGAAGAAAAAAAATCTTGCATAGATAAAAATTTTCAGAAAAAAATTTCACAGGAAGAAAATAAGGAAATAAATATAATTATAGATAATATTTATGAACACTTTACTAGCAATATTCCTAAATCTGGATCTATAGATTATAAACCACAGGGGTATTATGAATATGATCAAATGAGTTTTAATACAAAGGAAATTATAATAGAATTCTTAAATTATATTATATATTTTTCCAAATTTCCGAAAAGTGAACAATTTGAAGATTTACAAAAAATACTATATCTAGTATTTCATTTTCCAAGAATAAAATCCTTAGATATTTCTGAGATTTCAGAAAACAGAAATTTTAAAAAAAAACTAGAATTTATTCAAAAAATCTGCAAATCTATTGGAGAAATAATCTGTCATATATATAATTTTAATAATTCTAGCTATAGAATAATTCAAAATTTCAGAAAAAAAAATCAAAAGATTGATGATTTCTATAATAAAAAAATTATGGATCAATTCTATTTAGATTTACAGAAAATTCCATTTCTATTAGATTTATCAAAAATTCCACCTATTCTCCTAATTTCCAAATCCAATACACTCCAAAAAATTTTCATAATTTTAGGATTTTTTCTTAGCGCTTTCTGTTTTATTCTATATTTTATTTTTATTAATAATTCTTTAATACTGTATATCATTTTTTCTATTTATTTAATATTACTTATTTTCCTTGGATATCAGGGATATAACATATCAGGGATATAACATATCAGAGATATAACATATCAGAGATATAACATATCAGGGATATAACACCTATTTTTAATCTATTTCTTCTAAATTTTCTCATGTCTTTATCCATGACAACACATTTTCTTAAAAAAACAAATCTAGTTGAAACCTATAGAAATATAGAAGAATACAATATAATGTCATCTAATCAAAATAGAAAAATTAATTTAAATAATTTAGAAAAATATATAGAAATATATAAAAATATACAAAAATATGTAACAAAATCTATAGAAAAAAATACCTATGGAAATCTAAAACTTTCTTCAAAAGAAATTATTAATATTATTACTAATATTATTTTCGTCTTTACCATTGCGAATGAAATTATATCCAATGACATTAATAATGACATTAACAATGATATTTTTAATAAAATCATAAGACCTAAAGAAATTAAAACACAAGAAGATCAAGAAAATCCAATAATAAAACGAGAGGAAATAAAGAAAATAAATGATAATTTATCAGAATTCCTACTAAATTTAAATTTTAAAAATTATAATTTAGAATTTAATTTACATTCTATAACTGAATATCTACAAGATATATTTCTAGATAGTGTAGAAAAATTAAAAAATCCAAATTATGATTCTATTTGTATTCAGAAAATTCTATTTCGACTTTGTCATATAGAAAAAAAATTACCCTATGTAAAATCTAAATTCTCCTATATTCAAAAAAATGGTGGATTATCCATTCGATTATTAGAACTTATTCAAAATATTAAAGAAAATAAATTCTTTAACTCTAAAGAAATTATAGAAAGAAAAAAGAAAACAATAAATATTTACGACATAGATATTGGTATTCATTTATTTTCTAATAATAACCGAGAAATAGAATATAAAATCCAAAAATCCAAAAAAATAGGTCTTAGTAAAATTATTATTATCACTTCCGTAACTCTAGTATCAATTCTAACTCCAACCCTTCTATTAATATATAAAATTGAATAAAATAAACTTTAAAATAGAATTTATAATTTATATTAATGATTATTTTACAATTAACAAATAATATAATTTATGTTTTTTTTTAATATTAAAGGAGTAAATAAAGATATATCATGGAATGATTATATACAGGAATCTAAAATAGAATACGGTCTTAATATAGATCTTGAACATGATCTACTTAAGGAAATTTTAAAACTTAATATGACTCTAAATTTTGATAAAGACTCCATAGAATCTAATCATTATAACCTAATTCCAAAAATCTATAAATTCAATCAAAAATATAAAGAAATTAGAATTAATTCTATTCTTATTACTGTTCCAGATTTTTTAGGAAAAATAATTAGCAATATAATATCTTTTTTTTCTAATTTAATGAAGTTCTATACAAAAATTAATAATAGTAGTTCATTTAATCCAGAAAATTTCAAAAAAGCAATAGAGGAAAATAATAAATATTTCGAAACCACTAAACTCAATTTTGAAGTCATCTATAATTGTTTAATATTCTTTTTTAAATACTCTCTTATGAATGATTATACCAATCACCAAAGAAATATATTATCAAATATATCTAAAATAGTATCCTGCAAACTAATGGATTTAAGCGAAAAAAAACCTAAGGATATAAATAATACATATTCTCAATTCATTCAGGATTTTAAAAATAAAAAAACAATAAAAGAAGAAGCCATGAACATGGAAATCAGTCAAATTAAAAAAATAAATATTAATAAAACAAATATTGATAAACTCCAGGAACCAATATTAAAACAGATGTTTAATGATATTCAACTATTTTCTCAGGAAATAAAATCTATAGATAAAATTTCACAATCTTCAAAATCTCCAATAATTCTAACCTCTGTTCCAATAGCTGCGGCTGCAGCAGGAACTTTAATTCTTCCTACAGACAAAAAAACGACAGAAAATGGATCTACTGATCCTGAATCTAATAATAATTCAACAGAATTATTATAATAAATATATATTTATATAACTTTATATAGCTAAAAAGAAAGAACTATAAAGCTCAATAGAATTCTTTTTCAAAAAATCAGAAACCTTTTCATTTTCATTTAAATACCAAGGTTGATTTTCAATAGATCCACTCATATCCAAAGTTTCTCCCATAGCAATCATATGATAAACTAAATGACGATTAAATTCAATATTATCCGTATTTGTTTTTACCGCAGCCATCTTTTTACCATTATGACAATAGAAATAATTACACTCAAAGGATCCTAAAGCCTGTTTATTTTCATTATTAATTACCATAGATCCAATTTCAATTTTTTCATTTAAAACCGCCATAGGTTCAATAAACATATTTTCAAAATTCAAATCATTATTAGAAATTTTTCCGACAATTTCCTTACCTAGGGCGAGAAATTTCTCATTCGATGCAACAAAATCAGTCTCACAGGCTATAAAAACGTAATACAATAAGTTTTCCTTAAACAAAGTAAATATTCTACCCTCTTGAGTAGTCCTACCTTGCTTTTTCATAGCTAATTTTTGATTATATTTTTCAATAATTCCTTCAATGTTTTCCATAGACCAATTCGCTTCTTCTAAAATTTTTCTACACTCTCCTATTGGTAAAGATGTAGCTTGTCTTAAATTCTTAACTAAATTTAACTTATTTTTCTCATCCATCCATAGATTATATAGTTTTTTTAAAAAACTTTTTTAAAAAACATAGATTCTATTTCCTTAATATTCAATTCTCTTCTTTTCTTTATCTCCTAACTTGGTATATTCATAAAGTATTAAACATTTAAAAATTTGATTTTTCTGGAAAAAGGAGTAAACTATAAATAGTCTGGAAAAGGAAAAAGTAGAGTTACAATAAGCCTTGCTTCTTGATAGCCGGTAACTCGAGACAGCGAGCCTGCCAGGTCAAGTAAGGTGCGAGGTTGAAAATCGAGATGTAATTTTTTTAAACCCATCGAGAAATTTTCAATTCCTCTAGCTAGCAAAAAACTCCCTGGTTTCTCAAAATCACAGGTAAGAAATTAAATGGTATTGTAATTTCTATGAAACGTTTTTTTTACCCACGATGCGAAATGATTCATACATTTCGAATGTAAACGAAACTAGTTGTTAACGGTAAACTACTCGTTTACGTTTACAAGTGGGGATTGCTTCACATACTTCAATCGTGACTCTTTGGGTGACAACAAATTCTGACCATGTATCAGAAAAACAAAGATTCGATTGTGGCTCTTCTTTTCCGTAACAAAGTCAATAATTTCATGTAAAATATATGATATTTTATGTTCTAATATAGAAATATAAAATACCCGATACTCTCGTTCCTAATTTTACATTAAATGACTGGCTTCTTGGAAGAGAATATCAATCTACCCTGTTAAGGAAGAAAACCAAACAGTTGTCTTATTCTTTAAAGTATCAACTATTTTTTAAAAAAGCTTTTTTGAAAAAAAATATAGTACAGTTTTTAATTCCTAAGGTCACTCAATAATCTAAATTAGGACTTACTCTTGATATATTATAAACAAATAAACAAATTAACATATAAATAAAAAAAGAGAGAAAAGAAGAGTTTTTGAAAAAAAAGAAGAAGAAGAGAATAAAGTCTCCGGTAAAGAGAGTACAACTCCATACTTAAATCACATAATTACCATCTCGTTACTTTGAAAAACGCAATTTTTTTTTGACAAACCAACTTTCTATAGAAGAAAAACAAATTGACCTGATAAAAGTATGTAAATACTTTCGCTAAAAGTATGTAAATACAATATCTAAACTATGTAAATAAATATCTAAACTATGTAAATAAATATCTAAACTATGTAAATACAATATATAAACAAATCCCTTTGTAAATAAACTTCTTTAAACTTTTTTAAAAATTAAATAAACCTAAAAATCATAAATAAACCATTTTAAAAATAAACTATTTTAAATATTTAACTACTCAAAATAAATCAAGATATAACATTTATAACCTCATTTAAAAGGACTAAAACTATAGGTAAATAATTTTAATGATGAATTGCTCACTAATATAAAAATAAACATAAAATATATAACTCAAAACTAAATAGTTTCAAAACTAAATAGTTTCAAAACTAAATAGTTCCTATTAGTAAAAATATTAAATAATTCTTTCTATAAATATATAAACTGTAATATCTATAATCTCCATTTAAAAGACTAAAAATCATAGGTAAATAATTCTAATAATAGATTGCTCATCTGTGTAAAAATAAGTAACCTAGAAATAATTAAAAGTTTATAATGGAAAAATTCAAATATCTATGAAATATATATAAACAATAATAATGTTTATAACCTCATTTTAAAAGCCAAAATCTGTAGATAAATAAATTCAATGATAATTGTTCACTGATATAAAAATAAATAACCAAAAAGCAAACAAAACTCAATAATTAAAAGTTTAGTTAAAAACTTATAGTAGTAAAATTAAGATATTTGTGAAGTACTTTTGGAATAAAAACTGAATTAGTATCAGGATTAAAATGAACCTCTAAAAGAGTAGCAATAGTACGACCAATAGCAAGAGCTGAACCATTAAGAATATGAAGAAATTCTTTAGAATTAAATTCTTTAGAATTAAATTCTTTGGAGTTAAACTCTTTAGAATTAAATTCTTTAGATTTACAGGATATATTACGGGATTGGAAATCTGTACAATTAGAAATACTTGCAATCTCTCGCCATTTTCCACCGATAGGAACCTCTATATCATAGGTTTTAGCACTAGTGAAAGGAGAATCTCCAGAACAAAGAAGAAGAACTCTCCAAGGAATTTCCAGTTGAGTAAGAATATCACAGGAATGATTTAACATTTCCTCTAAAATTATATAACTTTCTTTAGGTGATGTAAAACAAACCATTTCACATTTTTTGAATTGATGTAAACGAATAAGACCTTTAGTATCCTTTCCAGCGGATCCTGCTTCCTTTCGAAAACAGTCCGTAAGAGTACAAAATCGTTTAGTTTCATTCCAAATTTTATTTTTTCCAAGATTAACAAGTACTGGTTCTCCCGTTGGAATTAGGTACTTTTCCTCACCTTCAATCTTAAACATATTATCTTTATCCTTAGGTATATGAGCACTTCCCGAAAGCGCATCGGAAGTAAGAATGAATGGAACAGAAAATTCTTCAAATCCTTTATCTTCTAAAAAATCTAGCATGAAGGAGTAAAGAGCTCGTTCAAGTTTAGGAATTTTGTTCTTTAAAATAAGAAATCTTGAACTTAGAAAGTCATTTTCTTCAAAAATATCCATATCAAAATGGTGTTTAATAAATTTAATTTCTCCCGATCGTTTTATTTCTACATTTTGTTCTTCATTTAAACCATAGGGAACGGAAGAATGAAGCACATTTGGTACCTTTAAAGTTAAATTATATAACTCCTGTTGTTTTTCCTGTAAATAGGGCATTTTCCCTTGAATAATGGTTTTAATTTCTTTTCCTCCTTCAAAATTCTTTTGAGCCGCTGCAATATTTGACTCCTGTTGAAGGCTTTCTAATTCCTGTTTAAGTTTTTTTACTTCTTCCTGAAGAAGGAATAATTCCATAATTGGTAAATTCATATTTCTTCTTTGATTTTCTATTTTTAAAGACTCTTCGTCATATCTTTTTAGATCTATCATAATCTAATTATACATTTGCTATGTTATATTTTATTTTTTAAAATAAAAAAGTTTTATAAACCTAAAACCAATAATCTTTAGAATCTGAAATTGTTTTTCTAAAGAAAGATTTTCTGAGAAAGATTTTCTGAGAAAGATTTTCTGAGAAAGATTTTGTAAATAAATTTTTTAATAAAAAGAAAACTAAATCTAAATAAATATAAAGTTTGTACTATCTTTATCGTCCTGAAGCTCAACGAAATTATCTAAAAGCATAGATCTAATTTCATCGGCTTTATCAAAATTTCTATTAAGTTTTGCAGAATTTCTTTCTAGAATTAAACTCTCTATTTCTTTTCCAGATAAAATACACAAATTCTCAAACTTAAAACCCATAACTTTTAAAATCTGAAATTGAACTTTAAGTTCAACAACTTTAAGTTCAACAACTTTAAGTTCAACAACTTTAAGTTCAACTTGCTGTGATGTTTTTGTAAATAAATTTCTTAATAGAAGAGAACTATCTAAATCTTCAAATAATTCCTTTAAATCTTCAGGTGTAATAGATTCATAATCTTCAGATTCTTCAAAATTTTTATTTAAAAATATTTTTCTCATATTTTTCATAGTTTCTCTAGATTGCTGTAGTTTCTCCTCATTAATTTCTACATCACTACGGTAATTATGACTTAAAAAGAAATATCGTAGGGAATCCGCCTCGAAGGAATTAGGAATATCCCTTATATACCTCATATTTCTCAAGGATTTAGACATTTTTTCTCCATCAATATGTAAAAGTCCATTATGCATCCAAATATGGGCTGGATCACAATTAAAAGCACCCTTACATTGAGCTATCTCATTTTCATGATGGGGAAATTTTAAATCCGTACCCCCTCCATGAATATGAAAGGTTTTTCCAAGAAGTTTTTTGGACATAGCAGAACATTCAATGTGCCATCCTGGCATACCAGAAGATCCATAGGGGCTTTCAAAATTCTGATCTCCATAATCTCCAAATTTCCATAGTGTAAAATCCTTAGGATTTCTTTTGCTATAGGTATCCTTGGACTCATCAGGATCAAAATTAGAACTATCATATCCCTCTATCTTAGAAATATCAAAATATATACCATCCTGAGTTTTATAGGCAATATTTTTTTCTAAAAGTATATTAATATACTCAATCATTTCCTTTCCATATTCACTTGCCCTAGGTTCCTCATCCACGGAAAGAATGTTTAATCTTTTAAGATCCTCATGAAAGAAATTTATATATTTCTGAGCTAATTCCTGAGAGGATATTCCTAAACTTTCTGCTTTTTCCTTAATTTTTAAACCGAAATCCGTTATATTTCGAACAAAAATCACCTTTGGATAAACAAATTTTAAAAATCTATGCAAAAGATCAAAAACTATAAGAGATCTAGCATGACCAATATGACAATAATCATAAACCGTAATTCCACAAACATAAACTCTAATTGTTTCATCCTTCACTATGAAATCTTTTAAATTCTTTATTTCCTTTGTAAAACTATCAAATATTCTTAGATCATTTTTCATCTCCTATTATAGGATATATTTTCTAAATTTTTAAACTTTAAACATGTTTTAAACATAGAAACAGGATTGAAAACTCGGAAAACTATTCTTTAAATATTTATGAAAACAGAATTTAGTATGGGAAACTATACAAATTCCTGAAATATTATAAATAAATTTATTAAAATCCTCCTGATTAGAAATTATAGTTCTAGAGGCTACACTCTCCGGCAGAACTTTCCTAGCTAAAAGTGAATCCGAAAGAAATGCTAGAGGAATATCCTTCACCGCCTCCATAAATTCTTCAAAAAAAACCTCGCCCCTATCACTTCCTGGAATATCAATACTTAAAAGAACGGAAATAGGTTTATTATACTTTCTATAGCTTTCAATAACTTGCTTCAAGGAATTTCCACTATTATGAATAGAATTTACTATTAATTTTTCTGAATCCCTATACACAACCTCAAATCTAGATTCCGTATGTTTCAAAAACTCACAATCTTTAATTATATTTTCCAAACTTTCATTTTCCAAACTTTCATTTTCCAAACTTTCATTTTCCAAACTTTCGTTTTTTAAACTTTCATTTTTTAAACTTTCGTTTTCCAAACTTTCGTTTTCCAAACTTTCGTTTTCCTTTAAATTATTTTTTAAAATAAATTTATTTTTCATAATATAGGAAGCTATTATAGCCGCCGTAACATTATAGGCAGAAAATTTTCCATTGAGAGAAGTTTTAATTTTATAGGTTTTATTTTGAGCAGTAAGGTTAAAAGTAAGATTTTCTATGGTTTCCTCAATATTAGAGATTCGATATTGAGCTTTTATATTAGTTCCAAAGCTAATTAAAGTTGGAGAGGGAGAAATAAAATTAGGATTTCTAAGAAGTTTTTCAATATTTTCTTCATCGGAATTATATATAAGATATTTTGTTTGAGAAATCATCTTTGCATATAAATTAAAGAATAATTCGTAATCATATTCATAGCACCATATATGATCTTTACCATCAAAATTTGTAAAAATAAGAATATCAGAAGAATCAAGATTTTCTAGAAGATCTGCTTCATTATGCTCCACAATATAGGGACCCTCTCCCCTATGGTAACATTTGTTTTTTTCTATCTCCGCACCAATAAGAAGAAATGGATCAATGGATTTACAAAGTTGATAGGTAAAATAGGAGGTAGAGGTTTTTCCATCGGTTCCAGTTACCAGTATTTTCGGTCTATTTTGAGTAATTTGATTTAAAAGTTGAATTCTAGGAATAATAGGAATGGAGTTTTTCTGGGCATATACTAGGTCTGGATGGTCCTTTGGAACGGATTTATTTATAACAACTAAGGAAGTGTTTAAAGGAACCTGAGAAATATTTGAGTTCAAAAAACAGGATATTTGAGGGGAAATTCCTAAGGGAATATTTTTATCCGTTCCGGAAACCGAGGAAAAAAAATTTATCATTATCTCCGCAAGAGAACGCATGGACATTCCAGCTATACCAATAAAGTGGATATTTCCTTGGAAATGAATATTTCCTTGGGAATTATTTCCTTGGAAATGAATACTCCATTGAGAAAAATCTATAAAACCAGTAATATTATTAGGAGAAAAACTCTTCATATATATATTTTAGTTATTTATTCTTTTATTTTTAATAAAATTATTTTAAAATAGAAAATGGATTGTTTTATTGATTTAGAATCAGGAATTTTGAATAATTCTATTTGTCTAGAGGAATTTCTTGCGTCTATAAAAGGAGGAGTGAATACAACCTTATCATCTCTTCCCTTTAATTCCAACGTAATTTGGATTTTAAGAGAGTATTATTCTAACCAAACCGATAAGATTTTTATTTTATTTGAGAAAAAGAATAGTAGCTATGCAGAAATGTGCTATAGAGCTTTAAACGAATTTCTTCCAAATATTATTTTGATTGAAAAAGGAGAGGATCGCCTAAAAACCATAGAAAATTTTTCTACATCCTTTGATTTTATATCCACTTCTATATATGATTTCAAAATTATTATGAAATCTCATTCTAGTTCCATGATTGGAAATATTTTTTCCTATGTTCTACATTTTTTTATCGCTAACCGAATTAAAGAAAGTAGAAATCTTTGGTTTGAAGGATTTTTTACAACGTTTTTCCGTTATTTTCAACTCATTATTCCTATTTTTACTATTTGGCCTACTTGGATGGAAGTCGATTCCAATATCATAAATTTAAATAAAATGAGCGCTGTATTCATTACCTCCCTTGGATTCTGTAGTTTTTTTAATCTCTTTAGATCCCTCATAAATCTCGATTCCGAACGATTTATGTTTCAGCAAAATAAAGAAATTTTCTGTTGTAGTGAATTTATTGTAAATATAGATAAAATTCGAGCTTCTTTACCATGGTTATTAATATTTTTTCTTTTTGGATTCTATGGTTTTATCATGAACCCCTTTGGTTTTTTCGTTGGTTTATCCTGCTCTATTGCCTATTTCTTTCTTATGTTCTCATCTTTCAAAAGGAAATGGACTTCTTTCCTTCTTTTCTCCTTTTTAATTAATGTACTCTCAAACCCTACCTTCGCTAAAAAACTCTTTAAATTAATTTAAAAAAAAATTATTTATAAAATAAATTATTTATAAAATAACTGTTATTATATTCAAAACAACAAAAAGAAATGGATAAATTTAATTTTAATTTATAAAATATAAATCAAAATCATTGTAGCGATATTTGTAAATTCAATAAATTTTTTTCTATTATCCCATAATCCACTACCTATGGTTATGCACGGTCATAAAAATTAATAAAAGACCAGGAAAAATCATTTGTTTTATGGAGAATACCGTAGGAAAATCCACGGTTTTCTTGTAATTTGAATCCTCCGTTTCCTAAAGTATTTTTGAATTATTGGTACTACGAACTTTTACTACTATGGCGTTGGTTGCCTTACTCACGGATCTCATTGAAATTCCAGAGAAAATAAAGGGTAAAACCACTTCAATAAATAATCCTGTAACAACAAATGGATTAAAAATATCAACATAAAAACTAAATTTCTTAACTTTTAATAAGTTATGTTTAGAAAAATAAAACAAAAATATAATAAATAGAAAATGTTATTAAAAAAACAATAGAAAGATATTAAATTTAATAATAAAAACAAAAAATTTATTCCATTATAAGAAAAAAATAAACAATTTCCTATAAAAAAATACAATTTTCAAAAAAATATATTATAATATATATATGAGTTTAATTAATTCAAAAATAGTATTGATAAAAGCAATGAACAGTATTGAAAGAAATAGTGAGAATAATAATAATAATAATAATAATAATATAGTAATTAAAATAATAAATGATAAAATAACTAAATTTGATGAAAAAATAGAAAATGTAAAGCAAAAAAAAGAACAAGAAATAAATAAAATTAACTCCGAATATAAAACGAGTTTAATTAAAATTAATGAATTAGAACAAGAAGAAATTGAAAAATTGAAACAACAATATTCAGCAATAAGAAAAAAAATTGAGCAACAATTATCAGAATCAGGAATAAAATTAGAAGAAGAATATAATCAAGAAAAAGAAAAACTATCAAAACAAAAAGAAAATTTTATTCATAAATTTATAAATGACGATGGAGCAGGAAAGATGATAGTCGAAAAAGAAAACTTAATAGAAATACAAGCACAAGAATTAAAGAGTTCAAGAGAAACAGTAAAATTATTAAAACAAAAAAATTTGCAAAATGAAAAAAAAGTAGAAAATTATAAAGATATAAACAGGAAAGATACAAACAAAATAAGGGCAAACATAAGAAAAATAACAAGAGTTGAAAAACAAAAAAATAAAGACATAGAAAATTTTACAAAAACACAAGAAATAGAAAATCAAAAACAAGCAGAAGAAAATTTAAGAAAAACACAAGAAATAGAAAATTTAAGAAAAACACAAGCAGAAGAAAATTTAAGAAAAACACAAGAATTAGAAAATAAAGAACAAGAAATAGAAAATTTAAGAAAACAATTAGAAAATTTAAAAGAAGAAACAAATTTAGTAGAAACAGGAGAAATAGAATTAAAGAATTCAGAGAAAACAAACAAATTTATCGGCGTAAACATCCAAAGTGAAGAAACAACAAAAGTTGAAGAACAAAAAGATAAAAAAATTTCTAAATTTTATTGTAATATTTTTTAAATTAGATAAATGTAATATTCAGATAAGTATAATATTAAAATAACTGATAAATACAAAGAATTAGAAGAAGAACAAAAAAAAGAGCATAATAAATAAATATTGCAACTAGAAAATCAATATTTAGATATATCATACATAGACTATTCAATATAGAATAATTTAGAACAATGTGAAAAACAAGAGGAATTACAAGAAAATGAACAAAAAAAATTAAATGAACAAAAACTAAAAGATGAACAAGTAGAATTAAAACGATTGGTAGATGAGCATAAGAAATTAGAGAAAGATAGACAAGAGGCCAAAGAAAAATTAGAATTAAAACAGCAACAAAAAGAAATAAATTTAGCGGAAACAAAAAGAAATTCAATAAATAGAGCAGAACAAAATAAAATAATAGAAATTACCAAAATATTAATAAATAATTTTAAAGAAAAGAATATGTTTAAAAAAGCAAATATAATAAAAATTCCCATGCTAGTAATTGATAGTTTAAAAAAAACAGATAGATTTCAAGAAGAAAAAAATTAATAATATTGTAGAAAAAGAATTAAACAATCTAAAACAAAATCCTAATCCAAAACAAAATGATTGTAATATCTTTTAATAAATCTTTTTTTTATTCCTTGATTATTACCTCTAAAGGTATAGTCATTAATTTCAATTACTTTTATTATTTTTTTATCTAATATTTATAGGTATTTATTGAGTTATATTTGATTTTATACATTGATTCAAACAACCTTTAACAATATCTTCTAAATCTTTATTACTTGTTTCTATAGGCAATCTACTCAAGTCATTTATATTTAATGTGTTTAGAACACATTCTCTGAATTTACTATTATTAAGCATATTATATGCATCTAATTGAAAATTATATTCATTTTTTTTCATGTTAAAATAAAGTAAACCACTAATTACTCCAGTTGTAACAATAAGAATAATAGATGACCAAACTACTATTTTAAAAACTTTTCCAGCAAATTTTCTAGCAGAGTTAATTATCAGTTCTGTTTTTGAATAATATTTTTTATTCTCATGATCTTCAGCTTTATAAAATATAAAAAATTTCAATTAGTTTTTAAAAACGTGAAAAGTAATTATAACTCCAATTATTCTAGAAATTATAAAAATTATTAATATTATCCAAATTATTATTTCAAAAAATTTTTTAAGAAACCAACTTATTGTTTTAGTTGTATCTTCATTGCTATCAATAATTAATTCTGTTTCTAATTCTAAATAACCTTCCTCTTTTTCATTCTCTTTAGCTTTATAAATCATCATCATACTTATAATATAACTTAATATTTTAATTTTTATTGAGTTATATTTGGTTTTATATATTGATTATGCCAACCCTCAATAATATCTCCTAAACCTTTATTACTTGCCTTTAAAGTGTTTAAGCTATTTTATTTTTTTATTTTAACAGAATTCATAAATTTATTAATAATTTATTAATTCTATCTCTATATTTTGAATTCGAAGACTCAAGATTGCTAAGAGAGTTATTTAAAAGTATTTTATAATAAAACACTCCACCAACCACTCCAGAAATTGTTTAAGCCACTATTTTAAAAACTTTTCCACAAATTTTTCAGTTATAGAGTTTTTTGTATTTAAATTATTATATTTTTTTTAATTTCTCTTAGTTTATATTTATGATTGAGTTTTTTGGTTTATATTTTCATGCCAACCTTCAATAATTTCTCCTAAACCTTTATTACTTGCCTTTAGAGTATTTAAGCTGTTTGTAAATATACTCAAATTATCCGTAGTGTTATTCTTTTGATAAGTTAATGCGTTTTGAACACATTCTTTGAATTTTTTAAATATATGAAAATTACTTTTTCCACACATAAACTCATCTTCTTCCATTTGTATTATTAATTCCTTAGCACTTAAACAATTAATTTGACCATTTTTTTTAATAGAATTCATAAATTGATCAATTCTATTTCTATTCTTTGAGTTTTGATAATCAACATCATTAAAAGCATTATATAAATCCATTTGAAAATCACGTTCATTTTTTACTTTATAATAAACCACTCCACTAACCACTCCAAAAATTACAATAATTGAAATTGATGTCCACATTATTGTTTTAAAAACTTTTCCAGCAAATCTTCCCGTTGCTTTAGCTGTATCTCCAGCGGCATCAATAATAAGTTCGGTTTTTGATTTTGAATAATTTTCCTCTTCTTCACGATCTCTAGCTCTACATGTTATCATTATTTTATATTATAACAGAAAAAAGAATTTTTATTGAGTTATACTTGGTTGTATATATTGATTATACCAACCTTCAATAATTTCTCCTAAACCTTTATTACTTACCTTTAGAATATTTAAATTATTTGTATATTTTTTTAAATTATTTGTGGTATTATTTTTTTATCTAATATTTATAGATATTTATTGAGTTATATTTGATTTTATACATTGATTCAAACAACCTTCAACAATATCTTCTAAATCTTTATTACTTGTTTCTATAGGCAATCTACTCAAGTCATTTATATTTAATGTGTTTAGAATATATTCTCTGAATTTACTATTATTAAGCATATTATATGCATCTAATTTAAAATTATATTCATTTTTTTTCATGTTAAAATAAACTAAACCACCAATTACTCCAGTTGTAACAATAAGAATAATAGATGACCAAACTACTATTTTAAAAACTTTTCCAGCAAATTTTCTAGCAGAGTTAATTATAAGTTCTGTTTTTGATTTTTGAGGATATTTCTTTTCATGATCTCTAGCTTTATAAATCATCATCATTTTATATTATAACAGAAAAAATAATTTTTCATAACAAAAAAATAATTTCAAAATATATTTATCTAATAAAATATACTATAAAATTTATACTATAAAATATAAATTAAAATCACTGCAGCGATATTTGTAAATTTAATAAATGAATTTAGGGATGGTCCCGTAGTATCCTTGAAAGGATCTCCAATGGTATCTCCGGTAACCGCAGCCTTATGTTGCAAGCTTCCCTTTTGTCCATGCATTTCAATATATTTTTTTCCATTATCCCATAATCCACCACTCACGGTCATGAAAATTGATAAAAGACTTCCTGTTAAAGTTACTCCAATTAATAAACTTCCAATTAAAATAAAAACTGTTTCAATATTATAAAATTTTCCAATAGCTACGGCTACTCCTAAACCAATAAGAGGTAAAAGACCAGGAAGAATCATTTGTTTTATGGAAAATACCGTAAGAAAATCCACGGTTTTTTTATAATCCGGATCCTCCGTTCCCTCAAGTATTTTTGGATTATTAGCAATTTGACTACGAACTTCTTCTACTACGGCGTTAGCTGCCTTACTCACGGATTTCATTGAAATTCCAGAGAAAATAAATGGTAAAACCGCTCCAATAAATAATCCTGTAATAACAAATGGACTAAAAATATCAACATAAAGACTAATTCCCTTAACTTTTAATAAATCATGTTTAAAAAAATAAAACATTATTAAAGATGCAAAAATCGCTGAACCAATGGAATATCCCTTTGTAATAGCCTTAGTAGTATTTCCTACGGCATCAAGCTCATCGGTAATTTTACGCACAGAAGAATCACATTTACTCATCTCTGCAATACCTCCAGCATTATCGGAAATCGGTCCAGTTAAATCTAAAAGTAATATAGCAGGAGAAAGGGCTGTTATACCAATAACTCCAAGGGAAATTCCCCATATACCAAGAAGATTATAGGAAAATAATACGGAGGCTAAAATAACTGTAATAGGAATTAAAACCGAAGAAAAACCCGTAGCCAAACCAAGAATTACATTAGCACCATCTCCATTTTTAGAAGCCTCTGCCAAATTTTTTACCGGAGAGAATTCTGAAGATGTATAGTATTCTGTAGATTTAAGAATAGCGACCACGGAAAGTGCTCCAATTCCAACGCAAATAAATTCCTTCCAATTAGAATGTAAAAACATGGCTGAAAAAAGTAAAAATAGAAATACAGATATATTAAAATAACCATCAATTTCATCCCATACCTTCTTAAATTTTAAAAAAAATAAAGGTAAAATAGAGGATAAAATTCCTATAAGACATAGAAATATAGGAGTAGATATTCCCCGTGTTCCAAAGGTTTCAAAACCAATTATAATTGCAGAACCAAGAGAGGCTACCTGAGTTTCACAAAGATCAGCACCCATTCCAGCCACATCTCCAATATTATCACCTACATTATCAGCAATTACCGCTGGATTTCTAGGATCATCCTCTGGAAGATTCATTTGATTTTTTCCAACCATATCCGCTCCAACATCTGCTCCCTTAGTAAAAATTCCTCCACCTAAACGGGCAAAAATTGAAACTATAGAAACTCCCATAATTAAACAAACTAAATTTGTTGAGGAATAACCGAAACTTAGAACTGCCAATAGAGATAAAATTCCAATGGTATTGAGGAATAAACTTCCGGCGGCACCAGCATACATAATAGTTTTAAAAGCCGTTGATAAATCTACTTTTGCAGCCTCTACGGTTCTAACATTTGAATTTGTGGCAATAGCCATAGTTTGAAAACCTGATAAACTTGATGCTATAACTCCAAAAAAGAAACATAACGTTGAAACTTTTCCAAAAATCTTAAAAAGCACTATAGAAAGAACCACTGAAACACCCCAAATTATTTTATATTGCTTATTTAAATAGACATAGGATGCCTCCTTTATCATATTTGATAATTCTAATTGCTTTCCAGAACCTTTTTCCCTTGATAGTAGACTTTTTGTAAAATAAAAACAAAAAACCAGAGAAACAAAACATAGGAATAGTATTACAGTATTCAAACTTCCTAAATCATGATTAACCCATTTCATATAAATATACTTTATCATTATTTTCTATAGATGAAGTATTTAGTAATATAAAGTTTTCAATATCATATTTTTTATTATTAGTTAAAAATTATTTAGATTAAAAAAAATCTTAAAAAAAATTAAAAAGAATTAAAAAGAATTAAAAAGAATTTTTTGGCGGAGAAGACAGGATTCGAACCTGCGATACCATATAATAGTATAACGATTTAGCAAACCGCCGCTTTCGGCCACTCAGCCACCTCTCCAGCGGACAGAGAGGGATTCGAACCCTCGATGGCTCTCACCATGCCGGTTTTCAAGACCGGTGCTTTCAGCCTCTCAGCCATCTGTCCAATATTATTTTAACATTTTTTTATTAGAACAATATTTTGGAAAGTAATAAATTGCTATAAGTCTTTTATTTAGCTCTATATTTCCTTTTAAAAGAAAAGGTTTTAGAAAATAGTGAAAATTAAAATTTAAAATAAAAAGAAAATATAGAATTACTTTAGGGGTAAAATTTTTCGGAAATTTATAAAATTGAATAGAATTAATATATGATTTTTTGGAGTAGTAATAAACAATATTTTTGGATTTGTTTTATTTTAAGTTTGTTTTTGGAGTTAGGAATTTTTTATAAATTTAGTGGTTTGAAGATGTGTTTGATATTTTTGATTTTATCTCCATTGAATATAGTGATTAATAAACATCTTTTTCGTTGGAATTTTTTTGAAAATACTATTGCTAGTTTGAGTTTTTTTTATGTTAAATTATCCTGTTTTATTGGCTTGATATTCAAATTTTATCCAGAAATGACATCCCATCTTTATTTTAAGAGTTTATTTGGTTGTTTTTTTAGTTTTTTCATTGCGATTATTATTCGATTGATATTTCGTCTTAATTTGGTTAAAAAATCTTCAAATTTGGTTTTTTGTAAGGAGTCGAATGTAGAAAATTGTGCTTCTTTGTATCCTAAAATAATTGGAGAAATTACAACGGACCCTATAGAAGCTTCTAAAATAATAGAAGAAAAGAAAATTGATCATATTTTTATTGACACTTTAAAGAATTTATGTATTTTTTTAAATAATTATAATAAGAAAATCTATGAATTTATAAAAACTAAGAAAATACAATGTTTAGAGGTTGGAAATCAAAGTTTAATTAAGGTTTTTTTTGAACAAAACACCTACAAGGTTCATGAGGAGGAAAATATAAATAATTTTTTTGGTGCTAGAATTTTAATTATTGGAAATAATAAGGAAATAATTTCTGATCTTATTCGTAAATCCCATGATCTTGAGTCTGCCTCCGTAATTCTTCTAACGGATTCCTATGAAATATTTCAATTTTTTGAAGATACCTGTAAAACAATATTTTTTAATAAGGATATAAAACTCAGGGAAATAGAATCTAAATATATATTTGATATTATTTTTGATACCTATATTATTAAGAATCATAATTTTCACTCCTATAGATTAATTCTAAGTGAATTAAATGAAATTATAAAAAATAAAAAAGCTATAGTTAGTCTAATGAAAAAAGGTATTCTTTTTGAGGATTGGATTTTGAATTTTGCTAAAGAAATTATTCTAAAAAAATTCTATGATAATTCCTATGGTTTAACGGTTATTTCCTATAGAATTCATGAGATCTATGATGAAAACATACTTCCTAATCAGGATTTTTTCATTCTTCTTAAGGATTTTTCCATTCAAACTCCGGAAAATATATCCTATTCCATTTGGAAGTCCCTTTGGAGCGTAGAAAAAGGTACTTTTAATATTCTTAGTAATGTCGAAGCCTCAAGAAATATAATTTCTACGGATGTTTTTGCCAATCTCTATATGTTACAACATAAACAAAACTCTGATTATGAAATATTCGATGATACGGGCTATGATTCCTATGAAATTCTAAATACAAATTTTCTAAAACATAAAAACTATTTGAATAATATAAAGGTTTTAGGCGATAAACTTCTAGAGAAAGGACCTATTTCCCATGAGGAAATTGCCAAGTGTGTTTTTGATTAAATTTTATATCTTTTTAATTTTCTATTAGATTTTTTGTTTGGTATTAAAATTATCTTGTATATTTTTGATATTTTTATTCAATATTTGTGATCTCTCTTGTTGTAAATTTTTATTTAATATTATGTTGTTTTGGAATTCTTTATAATATTTTCATTTGATTATTTTTCTTTTTTCTTCTCGAAATATTGTGGAATATTATATTACAATATTATTTACAATATTATTTACAAATTTTGTTACAAATTTTGTATAACAATAATACGTTGTAATCACCTAGACTATTTATATTATTAATCTCCTTTATAAATTTATTTTTACACTTCTATTTGCTAAGTACCAGCCTATGTTTGCTATACAAATCTATTAGTATTTTTTTTAATGCGTTCAATATTATTATTTCATCTATATTGTATTTTTGTATTGTGTTTTGTTGTGTTAATATATTTATATTATATAAGAATTTTATATAAACCTATATTAAAAATTATAAGTTTATTGATATTGATTTACAAATTCTTCTAATTTTTTAAAGTATTCAGTTAAATTGGTAGTTAATTTTTCATTAGTAAAGAATTTACTAGTCTTTAATCATTCTTGAGAAATAATAGGGATTTCATTAAATGCAGACATGAATTCTTTTGGATTTATAGTATTCTAATACCATCAAAGAAATACGCCTTATCCAAAAAAAATTGAATTTGAATTTATTTATATTGTCAATTTCTTTTTGAAATTATTTTTCATATTTTATAAGTTTTTCTTTATCTTTTTTTATACTTTTCGATAAATTTATCTGATATTATTTTTTTTTGGTATATTTTAGAATTGATTTTTTGATTCTTCTTTTTCAACTTCTATAACTTCTTTTTCAAATTGGCTTTGGCTAATTTGGCTTTCATTTTCTTTTTTAAGTTGGTTTTCATTTAGTTGATTTTCAGCTACTTCCATAACTTTGCTTTCATTTTCATTTTTAAATTGGTTTTCATTTAGTTGATTTTCAGATACTTCGATAACTTGGCTTTCATTTTCTTTTTCATGTTCATTTTCATTTAGTTGATTTTCAGCTACTTCTATAACTTGGCTTTCATTTTCTTTTTCATGTTCATTTTCATTTAGTTGATTTTCAGCTACTTCCATAACTTGGATTTCATCTTCTTTTTCAATTTCAATTTGGTTTTCATTTAGTTGATTTTCAGCTACTTCCATAACTTGGCTTTTATTTTCATTTTTAAATTGGTTTTCATTTAGTTGATTTTCAGCTACTTCCATAACTTTGCTTTCATTTTCATTTTTAAATTGGTTTTCATTTAGTTGATTTTGGTTTCCAGTCTCCATAATTTGGGTATTTTCTCTATTATCTTGGAATTGATTTTCTAATTCATTATTATTATTATTATTATTATTATTATTTATAAATGAGAATGAGAATCCATTTTTGAAACCTTGGAATTGGTTTCCTTCATTATTATTTTGGAATTGATAAGATTGGGGTTGACTAAATTGGAATTGATTAAATTGGGGTTGTCCTTGGAATTGATTAAATTGGGATTGACTAAATTGGGATTGTTTTTGGAATTGACCAGATTGGGATTGAGTAAATTGGGATTGCTCTTGGAATTGGTTTCTTAAGTTTAAGATATTTGTATTTTGGATTTGTTGTCTTGAATTTTTTATAATTTTATGATATTTTTTTATATTTGAATATTGAAAATATTCATTTGCAAAATTCACGAATTCTATTAAAGGACCATCTTTATTGTATTTGCATGTATGATCATGTAAAGTTTGTGTTAATGATTGAGTATCTTTGGATATTATTGTATCTTTTGTAATGTCTTCTCTGTGTATTATCCCCTCTTCTAGAATGTTTTTAGATATTATATTGCAAATTTTAAATAACACAGGTGTGTTGTAATCATTTGGCAAATTTATATTATCAATTTCTTCAGTTAATTCAATTATTTCATTATTAATATTAATATTTTCTTTGTTATTAATCATGTTGTATATATTTATTAACATCTTTTTTGATTCATCAGATATTATTATTTCATATTGTTTATTATTATTATTATTATTATTTATGAATGAGAGTTGATCAGATTGGGATTGAGTCAATTGGGGTTGCTTTTGGAATTGGTTTCTTGAGTTTAAGATATTTGTATTTTGGGTTTGTTGTCTTAAATTTTCTGTATTTTTATAATATTTTTTTATATTTGGATATTGAAAATATTTATTTGCAAAATTTATTAAATCTAATCTATAATTATTTAACAAATAATTATTTGAATTTGTAGACTCGTATCTTTTTGCATAAACATATAAAGCTTGTGTTAATGATTGTTTATTTTTTTCTTCTGGAATATTTTCAAATATCATCTCACAAATTTGAGATAACAGGGATGTATTGTATTTACCTTGATTATTTATATCATTAATTTCTTTTATAAATTGATTTACATATATTTTTTTATCTAATTCAATTGCATCCAATTCAATTACATCTAATTCATCAATTTTATCAGTATTAATCTTATCAATATATTTCATTTCAATATATTTTTTATACATTTCTATTAACATTTTTTTTGATTCATCTGATATTGTTATTTTATAGTATCTTAAGTTATTTTGTATATTTTTATTATTAGAGAATTGATCCAATTGGAATTGATCTCTTACATTTTGAGGTTGTTGTCTTGAATTTTTTATATTTTCATAATTTTGTTTTATTTGTTTATAATATTCTTGTATATTTGAATATTGAAAATATCTATTTGCAAAACTCACGAATTCTATTAAAAGACCACCTTTATTGTATTTGCATGTATGATTATGTAAAGTTTGTGTTAATGATTGAGTATCTTTGGATATTATTGTATCTTTTGTAATGTTTTTTCTGTGTATTATCCCCTCTTCTAGAATGTTGTTGGATATTATATCACAAATTTGAAATAACACTGGTGTGTTGTAACTATTTGGCAAATTTACATTATCAATTTCTTTATTTAATTCAATTATTTCCTTATTAATATCAATATTTTCTTTATACATATTTATCATTTTGTACATATTTATTAACATTTTTTTTGATTCATCCGATATTATTATTTCATATTTTTTATTATTATTATTATTAATGTTATTATTACCCCAAATTCTTTTAAATTCTTCATCATTTAAATATTGATCTACATTGTTATTTATATATTGATTTACATTGTTATTTATATATTGACTTTTTGGATTATTTTGTATATTTTGTGATCTATTATTATTATTATTATTATTATTTAATAGATTTTGTTCCATATTTTTTTGATATTTTTGCATATTTGAATATTGAAAATATTTATTTGCAAAATTTATTAAATCTAATCTATAATTATTTAATATAGAGTTCTTTGGATCCATGATAAGTTTAGAATTACAGTATCTTTTTGTACAATAATATAAAGCTTGTGTTAATGATTGTTTATCTTTTTCTTTTGGAATATTTTGAAATATTATCTCACAAATTTTAGATAACAGGGATGTATTGTAATTACCTCCATTATTTATATTATTAATATTGTTTTTAAATTCAATTTTATATAATTCATGACCACAAAAATATTCATTAATATATTTTTCATACATATTTATTAGTATTTCTTTTGATTCCTCCGGTATTAATATTTCATAGTATCTAATTCCTTGGTTATTTTGTATATTTTGATTATTGTTTTTTTCAGATTCCATTTTTAGATTATATTGTTGCGCTTTCATTTGCTTCATTATCATATTTAGTATAATATAATATTTTTGTGATTTTATATTAAAATTATGCAAAATTATAAATTTATTATCATTATTATTAATTCAAAAATTCTAAAAATTCCATAGAAAATAATATTTTTAAAACTATAGATTTTGAGAAACTAGAAGTTTTAAATGAGATTATAAATTATGAGATTGGATTTATATTTATCGGAACAGAAGAAAATATCCCGTAGTTTAGCCGGTAATAAAATTTCTAAGGGAAAAATAACTATCAATGGATTAATAAATAAAAATAAAGATTATAATGTAAAAGAGGAAGATGTAATTCAAGAGATTTATGAAGAAATTCCCTTTAAAATTCTCTATGAAAATGATTTCTATTTAATTATATTTAAACCAGAAAATTATAGTGTTTGTAGAACTTTTAATACTCCAAAACAGGAAAAAGTACTTAATGAAGAGGTTCAAAAAATCCGTACTTTATCTAAAGCTCAAAAGGATCATGAGTTTGGACTTCCCCATCGTCTTGATAAACAAACATCTGGATTGATGATTTTAACAAAAACTGACTATGGTTATGAAAAAATTATTTCCTATTTTCAAAATAAACAAATAAGAAAAAAATATATAGCTTTCTATGAATTGAATAATAGTTTTACTATAAACTTTGAAAATTTTAAAACCTTTGTTTGTGATCATGGAGTGCGAAATTTTACTTTCTTAGAAGATAATTTCTGTCTTTGTGAGTTTTATAATAATTCTAAAGAAAATTGTAATGATTATAAAAATTTGACTATATTCCATGAGGAGCAAAAGGCAAAGGTTGTTCTTAAGGAAAATTTGAAAAATGAAAATTTGAAAAATGAAAATTTGACAAATGAAAATTCTGAAGTATTTATGAGAACTTTTGTAAAACAAGAAAGTGGATTTTTCTCTTGTATTCCAATTACCGGCATTCGTCATCAGATTCGATTTTCTATGAAAAATTTAGGGTATCCTATTGCTGGAGATAGTTTATATGGTGGAATTTCCAATTCATCTCTTTTGCTTTATTCTGTTTTTCTTGGTATTCCAGATTTATAAATAACAATTTTAAAAGAAAAAAAATTCGAAATATCTATATAGTATTTTCTGTAGAAATTTGATATTTTTAATATTTTATGTTCTAATATATTTTATGACGATTAATCAATTAGTTAGAATTGGTCGAGGAAAAAAAATTCGTAATCCAAGATCAGCTTCCCTAGAAGGATGTCCACAAAAAAAAGGTGTTTGCCTAAGAGTAACGGTTCAAAAACCAAAAAAGCCAAACTCTGCTCAAAGAAAGATTGCGAAGGTGCGTTTGTCCAATAAAAAGGAAAGAATTGTTTATCTCCGAGGTGAAGGACATACATTACAGGAACACTCTACGGTTTTAGTTGGAGGAAGAAGAGTAAAGGACTTACCAGGTGTTCGATATAAGGCTATTAGAGGAGCTTACGATTTTGGTGGAATAGATCCTTCAAAAAATAGAAGAAATAGTAGATCTAAATACGGAACTAAGAGACCAAAGTAATATGATAAGTGCTTTATTTTTCCTGCTATTTATTTTATTATGTCTTTGTATAGTTTCCATATTATCTTTTATGGCCTCCAACAATGAGAAAAAAGTAAATTTAGTGAAGAAAATTAATGTTGTTGATGGTTTTTTGATTTCTGCTGTAAAGGATGTGTATTTTTCCTTTGTTCATAATTTATATTATTCTAATTTTGATAAACTGCAGAAAATTTGCTCCGAGGATTTTTATAAAACTATTGAAAATTCTATAAAAACAGATAAAAATAAGATTTCAGTTCATAGAGTTCTAGTAATTTTAAGTTGTGAAGTGGTTAGTTTCGATGGATTTGTTATGAATCTAAAAATTTTATCCCGTGGTATTAATTCAGAAATTCTTTATAACGATGTTGTTATGTTTTTAAGAGAAATTAATAATATTACATTTATAAAAATAGATCGAGTTTCTTAAACAAGTTTTTTAAACAAGTTTCTTAAACAAGTTTCTTAAACAAGTTTCTTAAACAAATTTATTGAAATTTCAATTCTAAAATCCGAAAAAAAAGATAAAAAATTTTAATAGAATTAATAAATTTAAATTTTAATATAATTTATCTTAGTCTATTGAAAAATAAGGAAAATTTACAATTCTATCTAAGATATATGATAGAAAAAAAAACCTATTATGGAATAAAATAATAACAACTATCAAGAAAAAAAAACATAAAATAGAAATTCTGATTAAATATAATTTTATGTGGATTTTCAAAAATGGAGGAAATAGAGTTTCAGAAAAAAAACCTGGAGAAGTTGTAATAAAAGAAAATTTCAAATCAAATTCTGAAAATAATGTAGATTTTAATAATAAACATCATAGTGATGTAGATTCTGATATTAAAAACTCCAGTTCTGATGATATAGAGTCTTCCAATTATTATAGGGGATCTCTAACCGGTGAGTGTGCTACTGGATCCTATGATGGTAAATCTCCTTTTACTGATAGGTTAAATACTGATAATTTAAAAAAACTAAAAAAGAAGAATAAAAAATTAAAAAAAACTCCTTAGGAAATTTTAGATTTTATTTTATTAAGAAATTACCATATTAATAAATTTAAAATAGAATAAGAAAGTAAAACAAAAATAATAAGGAAAGACTATATAAATTGTGGAATTCATGAAATTAATATAGTAGTTCTAAAAAACCTATATATATTATCAATAAATATTTAAGAGAGGGAAATTTATAGATTTTCAGAATATAGGATAGAAGATTCCGATCAAAATTTTAGAATGAAATAAAAAAATGAAAATAGTTAAAAACAAATTAAAAATAGAAATAGAAAAACAGTAAAACATAAAAAATAAGACTTTTAAAATTGAAATCGAAGGATAAAAAATCAATAATAAAAACATATATTATATTTTATTAAAGAATATATCAGAAAAAACAAATAAAGGGAAAAAAACCTTTTTATTATAGTTTATGTTCGTGAGTATAGTAGACGTTCTTAAGAACCAAATGGGAAAATATGATCAATTGCAAAATGGTTTTATAAATGAAAGAGAAGATAATTCAATTTTTCTTGAAGAAAATTTAAATTATGGTAATGTTGGATCTGGTGATTCAAGTGCACCAACAAGTAGTACATCAAATGGTGGATCAAAAGGTGGATCAGGAAATGGTGGAACAGGTGGATCAGGAAATGGTGGATCAAAAGGTGGATCAAGCGGTGGAAAAGGTTCTGATTTTGGTAGTGGATCTCATAGTGGTGTGAGTCCTTTTTCTGGTTCTTCTAATGGGCAAGGTGGACAAGGATCCTACGGAGATTAATATATAAATAAAAATTTAAATATTTTTAAAAAAGATAAAGATATTGGTATTTTTTCTTAATAAAGAATTAATATATTAAAAATAATATAAAATATGTTTGGAATAATTATTAAAGCATCAGAGGATTCATATAAAATTTTTGGAACTCAACAATCTTTGAATAATAATAATGTAAGTAAAATTACTAGTAGAAATGCTTATACAGAAATTCATAATAAAAAAATAATACAAAAAAAAATTTTTAATAATTTTGAATCCTTTAAAAATACTTCATTTAAGAATACTTCATTGTTGAGAACTCCTGAGTTGAGAACTCTTGAGTTGAGAACTCTTGAGTTGAAAACTCCTGAAAAAAATAATAAATCTAAGGAGATTGTTATTACTCCATCTAAAGAAAGTTCAAATTTAATTTCAAATTTAATTTCAAATGGGCAAACTCAACAGAATCCTAAAAATAATAAATTTAGCGCTTATTTGAAAAAATTAGAAGCGCCAGTATCTTTAAGCAGTTCAAGCTCTACTAAGGATTTTAAAATGGAGAAGGAAATTTCCTATAAAAATTCACTTAAAAATATAACCTCATTGATGAAAACTTCATTGTTGAGAACTCCTGAAAAAAATAGAGAATCTAAGGAGATTATTATTACTCCATCTAAAGAAAGTTTAAATTTAATTTCAAATTTAATTTCAAATGAGAAAATTCAACAGAATCCTAAAAGTAATAAATTTAGCGCTTATTTAAAAAAATTAGAAGCACCAGTATTTCTAGGAAGTTCAAGCTCTACTAAGGATTTCAATTCTCAAAATATTAATAAAATAGAAGAAAGAAATTTCAATAGGGACTCTTCTAGCACTTCTATCTTAAAAAAATCCTATGCACCATATCTTCAAAAGAACACTCAACCTTCCTTTGAGAGACTTCGTAGTATTTCTATCTTAAATAAGGCAGAATCTCCAAAAATAAAAAATCCTAATCTATTACAATCTAAAAATCATTATCAGTTTTCCGATAAATTTTGGAATGTTCATGAAAATATCACAAACCATCCTCAAAAAAACCCTGTTCAGAAAACTTCTGTTCAGAAAAAATATAATTCCAAATTTATTGATTTGAATGATAATCATAATTATGTAAATTTATTTTTTACTCCAAGAAATATAGAGCCTTCAAAGAAATCTAATATTGTCTCTCAGAAGGAAAAAGATAGAAGTATTTCTAATTTTGAAAAAGAGTCTAAAATAAGAACTTTTACAGAAAAGGATAGGGAGTCTATTAATATATCCTATGAAAATTTCCTTAAAAATTTAAAAAAAACAAGTAATAGAAATAATAATAATTACATAAAGTCAGGAATGAGAGAAAGAAATTTTATAACTCAAAATTATTAAAAAACCTTAAGTATTACAATATATAAAGATAGAAAACCCCGATAAAACTTGAATAAGTTTCGTTAAAAATTAAGAAAATTTGATTTATGATTAAAAAATAAACCCTATTGAAATTCCTTTTAAAATAAGGGATTTTCATAGAAAAATGAACTAAATAAAAATATTATTTGTTAGGAAAAAAAGAATTATGATATAATTTGGATATATAGTGCGGAAGTAGCTCAGTGGTAGAGCGATACCTTGCCATGGTATAGGTCGGGGGTTCGATTCCCCTCTTCCGCTCATAGAAAGAAGGGCGATTAGCTTAATGGCTAAAGTGCGCGGCTTTTAACCGTTGAGATGTTGGTTCGAATCCATCATTGCCCACCAATTTAAAAAAAAACTTTTCTCAAAGAATTTCTTTTAAAAATTCTTATTAATTTTATGTTTTTTCAATTTGAATTATATTTTTTATTGAATTCCCGGTGTGTTGAATTTTATAGCGGAACATTTTTTATTAAAATTTATAGATTTATAGGTTTTTTTAGATTTTTTAGTAGAAATTTTAAAAAAATATGGAAAATGAAGTATATTTTTTATAAATGAAGTATATCTTTTATTAAATAGTTATATAATATTATTAATTGTGAAAACTTTTTCTATTTTTTAGAAATTGTTTTTTAACGATAAATTTCGGGCGATTAGCTTAATGGCTAAAGTGCGCGGCTTTTAACCGTTGAGATGTTGGTTCGAATCCATCATTGCCCACCATAAAAAGGATATTTATGAAAAAAAAATTAAATTTTACAGATTATAAGAATATGAACCTAATGGAGCTAGTAGAGGTTTGTAAAAAGTTAGAAATTGCTATAAATGGAAATAAATCAAGTGTTTTATATGAAATTTTAAAATATCATATTGGAAAGAATGATGAGATTGTTTTTGAAGGATGCCTTGAGATGGTGAATAATTCCTATGGATTTTTGAGGGATATTAATAATAATTTTATTCAAACACCCTACGATGTTTATTTGAACCCTAGAATAATTAAGGAAAATAATCTACGATGTGGAGATTTTGTATCCTGTTATGTTGGTTTACCTAAAACCGAGGATCAAAAATTATGTTCTGTTATAGAAATTCTAAAGGTTAATGGAGAAGATACTAAAAAATTAAAACAAAGATTAAGTTTTGAAGATTTTACAGCAATTTATCCTAAGGAACAGATTATTCTAGAAAATATAGCTTTAAGTAAGAATTATAATACGGCCTGTAGAATTTTAGATCTTATTTCTCCTATCGCTCTTGGTCAGAGAGCTTTAATTGCCGCACCGCCAAAGTGTGGAAAAACAACCTTTCTTTATAGTATTGTTTCTTCAATTTTAATTAGTAATAGTAAAATTAAACTTATAATTGTGCTAGTTGGAGAAAGACCGGAGGAGGTTACAGAAATGAAAAAAATAGCTCCCTTTGCAGAAATTGTTTCTTCTACCTTTGATGAGTCTGCGGAAAATCAAATTCGAACAACGGAAATAATTAATGAAAGAGCTAAAAGATTAGTGGAAATGGGATTTGATGTTGTGATGTTATTGGATTCCGTAACAAGATTGGTTAGAGCCTATAACTACGCCTTGCCTTCATCGGGAAAGGTTCTTACGGGAGGAGTTGATTCTCTAGCCTTAATTCGTCCAAAGAAATTTTTTGGAAGTGCACGAAATACAGAAGAGGGAGGGTCTTTAACTATAATTGCAACGGCTTTAATTGAAACAGGGTCGAAAATGGATGATTTTATTTTTGAGGAACTAAAGGGAACTGGAAATTCGGAAATTATGTTAAGTAGGGAAATTGCTGAGAAAAGAATCTTTCCAGCTATTCATATTTCTAAATCCGGAACTCGTCGAAGTGACGTCTTTATTGATAAGAATAAATTACAGAAAATTCAATTATTAGAGGCTTTTTTGAGTAATATGGACGATCAATCGGAAGCTATAAAGTTATTAATCGATCGTATATCTATAAATCCTGGAAATAGGGAATTATTAATTAATTTACAAAATTAAAATCTAAGCTATAATTCCAAATAATTAGAGGGTTTTTTGTAAAAAAAGGTCAAATAAATTCCTAAAATCATAAAAAGAACAGGCTTTCCTAAGAATCTTTCCAGAAGGATCTTCCTTAAAAGGATCTTCCTTAAAAGGATCTTCCGGATTTCCCTTGAAGGGTCTTTCCTAAAGAATAATATTTCCCTAATTAGTATTTTTGGTAGAAAAAAGGTTAAGTAAATTCCTAAAATTATAAAAAGAACAGGTTCTCATTCAAGAATGTTTTAAAAAGGATCTTCCTTGAAGGGTCTTTCCTAAAGAATAATATTTCCTTAATTAGTATTTTTGGTAGAAAAAAGGTCAAAGAAATTCCTAAAATCATAAAAAGAACGGGCTTTCCTAAGAATCTTTCCAGAAGGATCTTCCTTAAAAGGATCTTCCGGATTTCCCTTGAAGGGTCTTTCCTAAAGAATAATATTTCCTTAATTAGTATTTTTGGTAGAAAAAAGGTCAAAGAAATTCCTAAAATCATAAAAAGAACGGGCTTTCCTAAGAATCTTTCCAGAAGGATCTTCCTTAAAAGGATCTTCCGGATTTCCCTTGAAGGGTCTTTCCTAAAGAATAATATTTCCCTAATTAATATTTTTTGTAAAAAAAGGTCAAAGAAATTCCTAAAATTATAAAAAGAACAGGCTTTCCTAAGAATCTTTCCAGAAGGATCTTCCTTAAAAGGATCTTCCGGATTTCCCTTGAGGGGTCTTTCCTAAAGAATAATATTTCCCTAATTAGTAATAAAGGATATAGCGGTTTTTGGTAAATTAAAAAGAAAACGAGAGGGGCCAAATAAATCTCTGCTCATAGTATTTGATAAATTATATAAAAGAACAAGTTTTTTCTTAGCACGGGTTATGGCTACATAGGCTAGACGACGTTCCTCTTCAATAGATCCTTCTGAAAGAGTTTTAGCATTAGGAAAAACACCTTCAATCAAACCGGGAATAAAAACATTATCAAACTCTAATCCCTTAGATCCATGAACAGTCATAATAGAAACTTTTTCTTCATTTTCTACATCCATAGAAAAGAAACTCTCTAAAAAATGAGAAATAGATGAGAAATTTTCAATTTTATTAAGTAAAATTTGGAAATTATCCTGTTTATCCTCAAAGAAATCCGCGCAGCCAGATTCCTCCCAAATAATTCTCAGCACCTTGGTAGGAGATTGAGTTTTAATGCTTTGCCAATAGGTTAAAAGATTAGCGAATTCAATTTGTCCTACGGAAATAAGCGCTGAGATTAAAGTAGAACCATTGGATAGGAGTTCTAAAATTTTTTGAATTTTAACTTGACCAATACCTTTTTTAGGAAATTGTAGTACACGCTCAATGGATAAAATATCCTCAAGAAAAATGACCTTCAAATAGGCAATAGCGGTTTTAATTTCTGGTTTTTCGAAAAATCTTAATCCTCCAAGAATTTTATAATTTATATTAAATTTAATTAGACTATTTTCAATATTTTTTACTAGAGAGGTGGTTCGAACAAGAATTCCTACGCTTTCATTTTGGAGTTTTAGAATTTCCTTGGCGATAATATCTCCCTCATTTTTTGTGGAGCAGACTAAAACCGTTTGACCAGGATTCTCACACCAAATTTGTTTTTGTATTCTGGATTTATTCTGATTTATTAGGTGGTTTGCTACGGTAAGTATAGGCTGGGAACAACGATAGTTTTGCTCTAGACGGAAAATCTTTACATCCTTGTAATTTTGAGAAAATTTTAAAATATTTTCTATACAGGCTCCACGCCAACTATAAATTGATTGGTCGTCATCTCCAACACAAAATAGGTTCTTTCTATTAATTAGTTGAATAAATTTGTCCTGAAGTTTACTTGTATCCTGATACTCATCAACCATAATATATTCAAAACGTTCCTGAATTTTTTCCTTTATTTCTGGGTTTTTTTCTAAAATATCAAGAGTTCTTAGAATAATTTCACCGAAATCTAAATAATTATTTTTTTCAATATAGTCCTGGTATTTTTCATAGGACTCCAGAAATATTTTATCCTTTATGACCTGCAAACCTTCCTTGAAATTTTGAATATTTTTTAGGGATTCTTCAATATTGAGTTTTTCTGCTATTTTTTTCTGATCATACTCATCAATAATTGATGTATTAGGTTTCAAATTACCATATATTTGTAATAATTTAAAACATATGCTGTGAAAAGTTCCAACCCATTGAGGATTAATAATATCAAATTCTTCTAATCTTTTTATAATTTCATTAGCGGCTTTGTTGGAAAATGTAATACAAAGAATACGGGAGGATGGACAATCATTTTCTATCATTTTTATAAATCTTGAAATAATAACACGGGTCTTTCCCGTTCCAGCTCCCGAAAGAACTAAAATAGTACCATCTAAGGTCTCTACACATTGCTTCTGAGCTTTATTTAGTTTAAAAACTACGGAATTCTCTTTTTGAAGGTTTAACATTTGTATATTGTACACTAGAAATAAAAATTTTAAGAATAGTCTATAAAGTTCAAGATCTAAAGGATTCTAAAATAGAAGAGAAAATTTTAAAAACAATCATAAGTAGAATTCCAGTTTTAAAGGGAACGAATTGATGATATATATTAATAATAAAGTGTAAACCAACAAAAAATAAAATATATCCTACCATTTCCATTTTACAATATATAAGTAAAATACCAAGAAATATAAAATTATAAAAGATTGTAATTAATCTAGAAAAATTAATAAAATCAATTTGTGGAAAGGAACTATTATTATATAAATTTCTAAAATTTTCTGAAAAAAGTAAATTAATAATTTCAAGAATCATAAATAAAATATCCATTCAAAAGATTCATATATTATAAAATCAACAAGGTTTTTAATAGGGCTTATTTCGATGTCTTATTTGTTATTGCTGTTGCATTTGTTTTTGTAGTATTTGCCTTTGTGACCATTTTTTCTTTGACTCCATTTTTATGTTTTTCACATGTTGTGCAATTTTTTGCACTGTTTGTTTGAGCTGAGTATTGTATCATCATCATAGAATTTATTATATAGAATAGGTGTAAAAATTCGGTTAATGCATTATAATTTTTCTATTTTGTAAAAATGTTCTGTAAAAATATTTCGTAAAGATATTTTGAAATTTAGGAAATTAGGAATTTAGAAAATTAGGAATTTAGAAAATTAGGAATTTAGAAAATGGAGTTTAGGAAATGAAATTTAGGAAATTTTATTTTAAGAGAATATTATATTTTGCTCTATAGGTTTTAGATGGTTTAAAGGGTTTATAAAAATAATATTAAAATTTATTTATTTTTTTGAGTTGTTTTTTGGATCATTTTTGGAAACAGGGCTTGTTTTGTTTTTTTGAACATTTTGAACATTCTGAACATTCTGAACATTCTGTTTTGTTGTACATTGTATCATTATCATAAAATTTATTATATAGTATAGGTGTAAAAATTTAGTTAATGCTCTATTTGATGAAAATATTTTATAAAAATATTTCGTAATTTAGGAGATTTATTTTAAAATAGTATTATATTTTATTCTATAGGTTTTAAAGAGTTTATAAAAAAGAGTTTATGAAATTTTGGAAATGGAATTTAGGTTTATAAAAATAATATTTAGGAATTAGAAAATGGAGCTTTGTGATGCGTTACTTCTTGATCCAACCTGTCCTGTTTTTCGATTTTGATTTGTTGCATTTGGACTTTTTTTTGCTGCATGAATGTGTATTATCATAGTTTAAATATATAGAAATATGGTTAGAATTCTGTTAAATTTTATAGAAAAATAGAGTTTTAAGAATTATTTTATTTCTTCTATGGTTTGAATTTAGGATTTTAATATTTTTTTGAATTTAGGTATTAATTTTTTCATTTACACTTTTTTTTGTAATTGGGTTATAATAGACAACATAATTAGATTTAGATTGTTTTTTTTCGCTTAAATATATATTAATATGAGTTTAAATATATAGAAATATAGTTGGAATTCTATTAATTTTTTTAAAAAAGGTAGAATTTATTTCTATTTTTTATATATAATGATTTATATATGTTTGTTTTGATATTTTTTACAATGTTTTTGGTTACATTATTTTTTGAAATGATTGAGGCTGCGATTTTTAATATTCAAAAATGTACTTTAATTGAAAAGGATAAGCAAAGTAAAAGTAGGGATAATGTTTATTCTAAAATGTTATATATTAAGGAAAATATAAAGGAAGTAATGATAGTTATTTTGCTTTTGGATACCTTGGTGAGCTATCTCTTTAGTTTTTATTTTTCAAGTGTTTTGAGAGCTAATGAATATAATAATATGGTTTGTACAGCTTTAACGGTTTTTTTTAGTTTTTTTGTAACTTTCGTAATTATTATTGCTAAGGTAGTTGGATTAAGCTTTTCTGAAAAAACTATTAAGTTCATTGGAAATTTATTTTATTTTGTTTTTATAGCTTTTCGACCAATTGGAAAATTTTTTAATAAGATTGTGATGGTAATGTTAAATACTAAAGATCAAAAGAATATTACACAAAAGGGTGAAGTCATAGCCTCTTTGGATGACTATTTAGATAATAATAAGGAAATGAATGAGGAGCTAAATATGGCGAAAACAGTTCTATCTCTTAGTGAAATTCCCCTACATCAGATTATGAATTCAAGAAGTGAGTTTTTAATGGTGGAGTTTTCCGAGGATATTGAAATTATGAAGGAACGTCTTCTACCCTTAAGTTTTAAAAAAAATATTATTGTATATGTTGATCACGAAGAAAATATTATTGGAACTATTAATATTCAGAAATTTTTCATTGATTTATTGCAAAACAAAATTAAAAAAACGATTTCCTATGTAGATTTGCCAGAATATTTTCTCCATTCCGTAAATACCGATAGAGTTTTACAACATTTTAAAGAAAAGAAAAATAAAATAATTTTTGTAATCGAGGAAGATGGTAGCATTATTGGTATTGTTACTATTAGCGATATTGTTCAGGAAATTATTGGTGAGCTAGATAAGGATGAATACTTTTTTCTAGAACAGGAGGATGGCTATTTAGTAGATGCTTCCTACGGTATCCGGGCCTTAAATCGTAAATTAAATATTGACTTTGAAGAGGATGAGGATTTTTCCTCTATAAGTGGATTAATTATGCGTTATTCAAAGAAAATACCAAAACTTAAGGAATCCTTCAATATTCAAGGTGTGATTATGATTATTGCGGAGAAAACAAAAAACCGAATTCAGAAAATTCTAATTAAAAAACCTTTAAAAACTATATAGTTATTATATAGTTACTATGTAATTTATATTTTCTAGTAAAAATAAAAAAAGGGATATAGTCTTTAAAATTTTAAAAAAAAATTATGAAATGATTCTAATTCTAGAAAATTCCGAGTTTGAAGTTTTGAAGTTTTGAAGTTTTGAAGTTTTGAAAAAAAAGTTTTGGAAAAAGAAGTTTTTATTATGTTTTTTTTATTTTATTTAAATTTCTGTTACAATGAATTTTAGAGCGGTTATGGTGGAATGGTAGACACGTAGCCTTGAGGTGGTTATGAAGCAATTCGTGTGGGTTCAAGTCCCACTTTCCGCACGTCACACGGGATAATCTTCGGTGAAATAAAAAATAACTCGTGGAAGAAGAACTGAAGAGGTTTATATGAAAGAATATGAAGAAAAAAATTTTATAGAAAGTTTAAAGGAACAAGATTCTATAAATAAAGAGGAAAAAACAGTTGAGATAACTGAAGAAATAGAAACATTCGCTGAAAAAATGGAGAGTATGATGGCTCCAAAAAAAGAGACATTTGCTGAAAAAATGAATCCACAGACGGAGAAAAAAGAATTTACTATAACAATTTCCAATTTAATGGAAGCTGGTTGTCAATTCGGACATCAGGCGAAATATGCAAATCCATCTATGCAAAAATATATTTATGGAAAGTCTGATGGAATTTCAATTTTAAATCTAGATAAAACCATTGAATTACTTGAAAAAGCTTGTAATTTCGTTGAGCAAATTACCGCTAAGGGTGAAAAAGTTCTATGGGTTGGAATTCGTAAGAATATTAAGGATCAAACTACACTTTGTGCTAAAAACTCCGGTGGATTTTATGTAAATCATCGTTGGGCTCCCGGTGTACTAACAAATTTTGATACCTTTAAGATTAGTTTAGGAAAAAAGGAAGAAATTGAAAGAATTATTGCTAATAAGAATTCTGAATATACAAAAAAGGAAAAATTATTATTTGCTAGACGTTTAATAAAAATGAATTTACTCTATAACGGATTGAAAGATATGGAGGAATTGCCAAAGGCTATTATTATACTAGATGCTGCTGATCAAAAGATTCTAATTAAGGAAGCTCATAAAATGAAAATTCCAGTGGTTGCTATAACAGACAGTAATACGGATATTAGTACAATAAACTATCCAATTCCAGCCAATGATGACGCTTTGAAATCCGTAAAAATCATTTCGGATATTCTAAGTGAATTTGCAATTAACGGTGTAAAAAATAAGATGAAAATTAGATCAAAACAAGTTACATCATCCTTTTCCCCAAATCAAAAATATGATTCTTTTAGCGGAAACAATAAGAGAACATTTTCAGGAAATAAACCCTTTGTAAAACCTTTTAATCGTAAACCTTTCGATAGACCCGGTGGAAGTTTTAATAAACCAGGACTTAATAATTCTTTAAGTAATGGTGGGCAAAGTCAGGGTGATCAAAACCAAAGTGTTAACCAAAATATTAGCCAAGGTATTAACCAAGATATTAACCAAGGTAGTAACCAAAGTGGTAACCAAGGTAGATTTGAAAGTAATGGTCACAGATTTCAACCAAGAAGTGGATTTCAACCAGGAAGTGGATTTCAACCAGGAAGTGGATTTCAACCTAGAAGTGGATTTCAACCAGGAAGTGGATTTCAACCTAGAAGTGGATTTCAACCAGGAAGTGGATTTCAACCAAGAAATGGATTTCAACCAGGAAGTGGATTTCAACCAAGAGGTGGATTTCAACCAAGAAGTGGATTTCAACCTAGAAGTGGATTTCAACCTAGAAGTGATAATTTTAGATTTCAAAATTCAAGACCGGCTGATTTGAATGCTAATGTTGAAAAATCACAGACTGACGGATCGAATACTGACGGATCGAAGATCGACGGATCAAAGATCCAAAACTAGAATCTAAGAAATGAATAAAATTAGGGTTGGAAAGAACTTTTATTTTTTAGAGGAATTGATTTTTAATATTCCCTATCGATATGAAAAAAAAATTTTAATAGATAATGATTGTGATCATTGCGATTATTTAGATGATAGTGTAACTGATAGTGTAACTAATAGTTTGACCTATGTTTTTATATTTCAGGTTATTAGTGTTATAGAAAAAAATAATAAGGTATTTATGAAAGGAATACTTTTAGGAAAGGATAATATTAGAATTTCTGAGCATTTATTTACGGTGATACATTCTGCAAAAATGGCTAAATTTTTTCGTAGTAAGAAGACTTGGTTTTTTTCCGGTAAATTTAAGGATAGAATGGTTTTTTATCCGGAGATTTTGAAAACTCTAGAGGTAAATTTAGATTTATTACCTTTATATTCTGGTATTACAACATCTGTTTCCTTTATTATAAAAAAAGAGCTTGAAACCTTTCAAAATAAAGTTTTGAAGGATATAATATATAAAATTCATTTTCCAAAAACTATAGATGAAGTGAATGGAGCTTTAAGGCAATTATTAATCTATGAGATAGCGGTTTTATTAAGAAATACTCAAACTTTGAAAAAGAATCAGGATCCCTATAGTTTATATCCTATAGAAACACCCTATGTTTTGAGTGAGGAGCAGGAAATATGTTGGAAAGAAATTCAAGAGGATTTTTTGAAATCAGAAACCTTTACACGAATGATTTATGGAGATGTGGGAACGGGAAAAACTTTAATAGCCTATATGGCAGCGAATTTGGTATTGAAAAATGGTAAGAAAGTGGGTATTATGGCTCCTACAAGTATTTTAGTTAATCAGATTTTTGAATTTTTCCAGAATCATAATTATGGAAATTATAGAATTGCAAAGGTGGCTCAGGATTCTATTAAAGTTGTGAAAAAAAATAAACAGGATTATGATATTTATATTGGTACACAAGCTTTATTATATGATAATTATATTGATAATTTAGGATTATTGGTTATTGATGAGCAGCATAAATTTGGTGTTAATCAGAGAAATAAACTTTTAGAAAATCAGTGTGCTAATGTTTTGATGTTGACCGCTACGCCTATTCCTAGAACTTTTCAAATGATTTTAGATGGTTATATTTCCTTTTCTATTTTAAAAACTGGAGCAAAACATGGAGAGCGTCAAACTATTATTACTTCAAATCTATTAAAAACTCTAGATAAAATTGTAGAAATTTCTCAACATAGTAAGGTTGTTTTAGTTTGTAAAACTATTGAAATCGCAGAGGAAAGATTATCTTTTTTTAATAGTAAGTTGTGTAATGTGGTTTTAATTCATGGAAAAATTAAGGAAAAAAATGATATTTTATTGAGATTTGATGAACAGTCTGGAGGTATTTTGATTTCCACAACGGTAATTGAGGTTGGTATAGATATTAATTTGAATTATATTTTTATTGAGAATGCTGATATGTATGGATTGGCTCAAATTCATCAATTGCGTGGACGAGTTGGCCGCAAATCTGAAAATGGAGTTGGATATTGTGTTTTAATTGGTAAAAATCTTAAGAAATTGAGAGAGATCCGAGAGGCATCCGATGGTTTTTCTATCACAGAAATGGATTTAGAAAAGCGTGGTGCTGGTATGTTGCATACGGCTTCTCAATCCGGTCCTAGATTTCTTTTTAATAAAATTTGTAATGGTTTTGAAATTAAGGAAAGAAATATTATGGATTCAGATATTCTTAAGGAAGCCCGTAAATTAGCTCATAGTCCTGATCTTATTCCAGAGGAAATTAATCGTATTAAGGATATTAATAAGGATAAGGAAAATATTATATAAATTTATGGATTGGCTCAAATTCATCAATTGCGTGGAATGGAATTGGATATTGTTTTAATTGGTAAAAATCTTAAGAAATTGAGAGAAATTTCGAGAAACCTCCGATGGTTTAATTGAGAAAAGAAATATTGTTAGATATTTTTAGGAAAGTAAATTAGCCTATAGCCCTGATCTTATTTCAGGGAAAATTAATCCTATTAAGGATATTAATAAAGAAAATATTATATAAATAAGAATATTATTTTTAAGAAATTGAGAGAGATTTCGAGATACCTCCGATGGTTTAATTGAGAAAAGAAATATTGTTAGATATTCTTAGGAAAGCCCATAAATTAGCCCATAGCTCTGATCTTATTCCAGAGGAAATTAATCCTATTAAGGATATTAATAAAGAAAATATTATATAAATAAGAATATTATTTTTAAGAAATTGAGAGAGATTTCGAGATACCTACGATTGTTTAATTGAGAAAAGAAATATTGTTAGATATTTTTAGGAAAGTAAATTAGCCTATAGCCCTGATCTTATTTCAGGGAAAATTAATCCTATTAAGGATATTAATAAAGAAAATATTATATAAATAAGAATATTATTTTTAAGAAATTGAGAGAAATTTCGAGAGACCTACGATTGTTTAATTGAGAAAAGAAATATTGTTAGATATTCTTAGGAAAGTCAGTAAATTAGCCCATAGTCCTGATCTTATTCCAGGGAAAATTAATCCTATTAGGGATATTAATAAGGATAAAGAAAATATTATATAAAATTCTAATTATTAAAAATTCAAAAATTGACCAAAAATTTATAAAATTTAAAGTAGAATTATAAATATGCCTAATGATAAAAAGATTTCTAAATGGAAGGAATCCCTTGTAAGAGCAGGAAAAAGAAAAAGTGTATTTCTTTGGATTCTTATTTCTATTTTTAGTGGTTTTGGATATTTTTTCATAAATCCTTTTCATGATATACAATATTTTAATAAGAAACAAACCTTTGAACCTAATTTTATATCGACATTTTATAAGGGTAATAATGGTTTTTATATTATGGAAAATGGAAAGGAAGCGGAAGCAGAAAAACATGGAATTATTGCATCAAAACAAAGAATTAAAGATTTTATACAAAAAATGCCAGAATTTCAAAAGAATGGGTCCTTTAGTGGTGAGAAAATGAGTAAATTTCTTAAGAATAATAAGGTTAATCAATATGATGTATGGCGATATGCGGCTCAACAGGTTAAGAATAATCTATTTTTTGGAGCTATGGAGGATTTTCCATCGGGACATACGAAATCTATTAATCAATCTATTGTATCTCAAATGAATTTGCAAAAAATATCTGGTATGCAGTTCTATTTAAATGATGATTTTCTTGAGAAAAGAATGAAGGGTGAAGTGGATAAATTAGTTAAGGATAAAAAGGCTTTACAGCAATTTCTAAGTGATCAATTTATAGAATCAAATTTTAGAGTTATGACTCCAGAAAAAAGATCTGGATTTTTAATACAATTTCCTGGAAATTTTAAAATTGAAAGAGATATTTTAAATAAAATTTTGGTCTTACACGATAGAAAAAAAATAGAAAGATTCCTCACTAAAAATAAAATAAATTATGAAATTACTAGTTTAGATTCCGTGAGAAGAGATGGTAGTATTAATAATATCCTTTTTGATTCTAGTCGTATTATTGAAAGGGGTGGAAGTCAATTTATTCCTATTGTTAGTGAAATTATACCTATAGATTTTATAGCCTTAAATAAGGAAAATATTGAATTTTTTCAGGAAGAATATAAATTGATGTTATTTAAAAAATTCTCTTTTTTAATAGCTATTGATATTGCGGAAAAATATAATAATGGTCAAATTTCTGAAGAGGAATTAAGGAAAATTTCAAGAGTAAAACCCTTTGAGAAAAATTTAAGTTTAGCAAATACCTCCCAATTAACTTTATTAACATTGAAGGAAAAAAAAGCTATTGCGATTTCAAACTATGAGGAAAAAGCTACTATTATAGTGTGTTCTCAGAGATTTTTTAATCCGGATAATTCTAATTCCTTTCAGATTTATGAAAAATTAGGTATAAATATTACAAACAAACTCTTTGAAGTATTTTTTTCTGGACTTTTATCCTTTTGGAAAGATAAATTTGAAGAATAAATAAAAAATCTTAAAAGAACAAATTCTTGAATAAATTCTTGAACAAATTCTTGAAGAATAGGTTATAATAATAAGATGAAAAAAGATATGAAAACCTGTGAAGTTAAATTCGAAATGGAAGATAATTTTACCTGTGAAGAAAGTTGTGATTTAAAAATAGATAGCAAATGCAGTATGGTTGACTTGGACACCGTTGGATTTCAGGGTAAAGGATCGGATATTTTATCTATTTCTCAAAAAATAATTAAATTAAAAAATTATTTTAAAAAGAATAAAAAGGATTCTAGAGTTGCTAGAACTATCGTTGTTTTGGTTCAAAGAAGAAAAAAACTTTTAAATTATTTAGAAGGAAAGGATAAAAGCTTCCATAGTCTAATAATTCAAAGAATTGCTGAAAATATTGAAGATTAGTTCCGGTTTTATAATCAATAAATTCGGAAGTTTATAGAAAATATATTTTAATTTAGAAATATGGGTTATATTAAAATATAAATTATATTGAAATATAGGTTATATAACAATAGGTTATTAAGATTATAAATACTCTATAGCAATTTCCTTTGGTAGATAGGAAAGAATTTCAAATAGAAGAGGTTCATCGGATTTTAAAAGATTTAAAATATCTATTTTATTATTAATATTTTTATTTTGAAGTTTTATAGAAATTTCATGGTTTGGATTAAGATAATATATATAGATCAGATTTAAGTATATATTAATTAGCATCTCAATTCCATGTTTTTTTATGAATTCTGGAAAAATATCCTTTTTATCATTTAAATACATATTATTTTTTTGGTTAGAGGATCGGAAAGTTAGAAAACATAGTAGAATTAAACCTATAAATCCTAGAATATAAAAGGGATTTTTAAAATTATTATCTAATTTATAATTACAAATAAACATTTTATATCTTAACAAAACTTTAAAAACTATAATTAGAATCATAGGATTTTTACTTAATATTATAAAATTAGAAATGAAAGTTTTGAAAATTCTTGGTTTAATAATTCTTCCAATGAGTTTGTTTTTTATTTTTCGAAAAAAAAGAAAAATAGCTGGATTTTTAACTATAGAATTGTTATTGATAATGCCTATATTTCTTCTTATATCACTTTTTTTAATTAAATTAATTAAGAAATCCTATGGTTTAGGAAATAATCAGAACTCTATAAAATATCATATTATTTCTTTACAATTCCGTATAAGTAGAAATAGTGATAATCTAGAAAAATTATTTCCAGATATTATTGCTGAGAAGTTGGATTATGATCCTAATGAAGATTCTGTTACTCTAAAAACTCATGATGGAAAATCTGTAAGAATTTATTTGGAAAAACCCTATGAAATCCTAGATTAATAATTTTTAAATTTTCCTTCAATAATTTTAAACTTTCTTTCAATAATTTCCAAACTTTCTTTCAATAATTTCCAAACTTTCTTTCAATAATTTCCAAACTTTCTTTCAATAATTTCCAAACTTTCTTTCAATAATTTCCAAACTTTCTTTCAATAATTTCCAAACTTTCTTTCAATAATTTCCAAACTTTTCTTAGTAATTTTAATTTTTTCCTTCAATAACAATTCCAAACTTTCTTCCAATAGTTCCAAACTTTCTTTCAAGAATTTCTAATTTTCCTAATAATTCCAAACTTTCCTTAGTAATTTTAATTTTTTCCTTCAATAACAATTCCAAACTTTCTTCCAATAGTTCCAAACTTTCTTCCAATAGTTCCAAACTTTCTTCCAATAGTTCCAAACTTTCTTCCAATAGTTCCAAACTTTCTTTCAAGAATTTCTAATTTTCCTAATAATTCCAAACTTTAGAATAGAATTTATTATGCAAAATACCGATAAATATGATTTGAATGATTTGCCAATGAGTAAGGAAATAGAGCAATCAATTATTGGAGCAATATTAAATAACAATCTGGCCTATGATAAGGTTTCTGATTTGATTTCCGAGGAGGATTTTTTTGAAAAAACTCATCAAATTCTCTATAAAATTATTCAGGAAAAATTAGAAAATGCTCAGATTGTTGACCTATTAACTCTTAGCTCCTCTATTGCAAAATATGGTTTGAATTATGATTATATTAAACTATTAGTAGAAAGTGTTTATCCTTCAGAACATATTAGACAGTATGGAGAAATTCTGATTGAATTATCTACTAGAAGAAAATTAATTAATCTTGGAAAAGCTCTTCTAGAAAATGGATTTAACGAAAATCTTACGGGCAAAGAACAAATGGAAATTGCAGAAAAAGTATTCTTTGGTATGCATTCTAAAACTAATCATAATAAGACTATTCAATTCTTCGATGGGGCAAAAATTGTACTAAATAATACCTTTAATATTGTAAATAATGAACAGATATCTACGGGAGTTAAAACTGGATTTCGTGAACTTGATCATTTAATGGGTGGCCTTCGCCCTGGAGAATTAGTTATTCTTGCGGGAAGACCGTCCATGGGTAAAACCGCCTTTGCAACAAATATGGCTACAAATATGTGTTTAAATTCTAAAAAAACAAATAATAGGGTGCTTTTTATTTCTCTTGAAATGCCCTATGAACAAATTTGCCTTAGAATTATTTCCTCCCTATCTAATGTGCCATTAAACTCTCTTATGCATGCAAAAATCTCTCCTAAAGCTGTTAAGGACTGCCTTCATTCCATTGAAAATTTTAAAAATCTTCCTTTTTATGTCTATGATGCATCTTTTTTATCTCCCGGTGGATTGCGCTCCCTTGTGCGACAAATGAAACGACAATTAAATATTAATGTTATCATTGTAGATTATCTTCAGCTAATGGAAAGTAGTAATAAACAGGAAAATCGTGAGCAGGAAATTAGTAAAATATCCAGATCTTTAAAACTGATTGCTAAGGAGCTTAGTGTGGTTGTTATTGCCCTTTCTCAAATGTCTAGAGATATTGAAAAACGAAAGGAATTAGGAGAACCAAAACTTTCCGATCTTAGAGGATCTGGTTCTATTGAACAGGATGCCGATTCTATTATTTTTCTTTTTAAGGAGGATGATATTGTTAAATTGTCCCTTGCTAAAAATCGAAATGGAGCTCTTGGCGTTTTCCCTATTAGATTTATTCCTGAAATCACTACTTTTATGGATTTTTAATATAAATGAGGAGAGCCAAAACTTTCCGATCTTAGAGGGTTGGTTCTATTGAAGTTTTATTAAAACAGATGCCGATTCTATTATTTTTCTTTTTAAGGAGCGAGTATTTTTTTTATTAAATTTATTCCTACTATTTTATGGATTTTTAATATAAATTAGAAGAATAAAAACTTTCCGATCTTAGAGGGTTGGTTCTATTGAAGTTTTATTAAAACAGATGCAGATTTTGTTATTTTTCTTTTTAAGGAGCGAGTATTTTTTTTATTAAATTTATTCCTACTATTTTATGGATTTTTAATATAAATTAGGAGAACTCAAACTTTCCGATCTTAGAGGGTTGGTTCTATTGAAGTTTTATTAAAACAGATGCAGATTTTGTTATTTTTCTTTTTAAGGAGCGAGTATTTTTTTTATTAAATTTATTCCTACTATTTTATGGATTTTTAATATAAATTAGGAGAACTCAAACTTTCCGATCTTAGAGGGTTGGTTCTATTGAAGTTCTATTAAACCAGATGCCGATTCTATTATTTTTCTTTTTAAGGAGCGAGTATTAAATTTATTCCTACTATTTTATGGATTTTTAATATAAATTAGGAGAACTCAAACTTTCCGATCTTAGAGGGTTGGTTCTATTGAAGTTTTATTAAAACAGATGCAGATTTTGTTATTTTTCTTTTTAAGGAGCAAGTATTTTTTCTATTAAATTTATTCCTATTATTTTATGGATTTTTAATATAAATTAGGAGAACTCAAACTTTCCGATCTTAGAGGGTTGGTTCTATTGAAGTTCTATTAAACCAGATGCCGATTCTATTATTTTTTTTTAAGGAGCAAGTATTTTTTCTATTAAATTTATTCCTATTATTTTATGGATTTTTAATATAAATTAGGAGAACTCAAACTTTCCGATCTTAGAGGGTTGGTTCTATTGAAGTTTTATTAGACCGGATATAGATTTAAACATTTAATTTGAAATAAACTTCTTTTCTTTTTAAACTTTAAAAATAGGAATTTTATCGATAAACTATTCTAAATAGTCATTAAGGATAAGGAATTTTTTAAATTATTTTAAGAAATTATATTTATGATATAATATCCAAATGCAAAATAAAATGCAAAAAAAAGCACAAAGTATATCTAATAGGAGATACTGTGTAATAATTGTTTACTCTCCATCCTTAGGAAGAGATAAAATCGATTTTGAAATAGAAAAATTTAAAACTCTAGTAAATGAACACCAAGGACATGTTGAAAAAGCTGAATATATGGGAATAAAACCTCTAGCTTATACTATTAAACAACATGATACAGCTCACTATGTTCAAATGTATGTAAATCTTGAATTTAATAATAATTTAAGTAAGAATTTATCGGAAATTAATAGAAAAATAACTCTAAATATCGGTATTATCCGTCATATGATAATAAAAATAGAACACAAAGACTTCAATTTTCAAACTCTAAGAAATTATGAAGGTTTTGAAAATAATCTAAAGGTTTAAGACTACTTTTTAAGAATATTTTTTTTAATTTAAATAGCCCCTTAGGTTCAAATTATTTGCTTAAATTATTGTTCAATATTATTGTTCAATTTTAAAAAATACTGATGAGTTTTAAAATAATCCTAAGCCCTTTAAATTTTAAGATTTATTCTTGTTCCCCTTGGAAAGATATATAAAAAATGCGTCATTGAGAGTGTGTCACTGAGAGTATCATTAAGAATGTCCTAGCGAATTATTTACGATGTGTTCAATATTATTGTTCAATTTTAAAGAACACTGATGAGTTTTAAAATAATCCTAAGTCCTTTAAATTTTAAGATTTATTCTTGTTCCCCTTGAAGAAATATATAAAAAATGCGTCATTGAGAGTGTGTCACTGAGAGTGTCTTTGCGAATTATTCGATGTGTTCAATATTATTGTTCAATTTTAAAGAACACTGATGAGTTTTAAAATAATCTCAAGGTTTATCTTCCTTTGAAAGGTCTTCCTTGGAAAGATATATAAAAAAGGTGTCATTGAGAGTGTGTCACTGAGAGTGTCTTTGCGAATTATTCGATGTGTTCAATATTATTGTTCAATTTTAAAGAACACTGAAGGGATTAAAAAATAATCTCAAGGTTTATCTTCCTTTGAAAGGTCTTCCTTGGAAAGATATATAAAAAAGGTGTCATTAAGAATGTCTCTGCGAATTATTTCTGATGTGTTCAATTTTAAAGAACACTGAAGGGATTAAAAAATAATCTCAAGGTTTATCTTCCTTTGAAAGGTCTTCCTTGGAAAGATATATAAAAAAGGTTTCTCTGCGATTATTTCCGATGTGTTCAATTAGAAGTTCATCAATTACATCGGGTTTTTCTAAATTAAGAGCGGTAATAGTTTGGTTTAGATAGAGTTGTTGTTTTTCTAAATTGGTGATTTTTGATGATAGATTTTTTAGGGTAAATATTTTTTGACAAATTTTAAAACAAAAACCTGAAGGTAAAAATATTTGAAACATTAAATAAAATAGCATAAGAAATACGGTTAATTTTTTTACTATTAAATAAAAAGGCATTTTTTCAGCTTTTATTTTTATTCTTTTTTTCATTAGGTTAAAATTATAGAAAAGGTAATCCTTCAAATTTAAGGAAGATAGAAGAAAATTTCTATAAACATGGAGAAGGAAGGTTTGCAATTTCAATTTTTCTATTTTTTTTTTCAATCTTTTTGTCATATATAAAAAATTATGGCATAATTTTATATGAGAATTTCTGGTGTAGAGTTACCAAAGAGAAAGAGGGTAATAATTTCTCTTAGAAGCATCTATGGAATTGGACCTAAAAAGTCTGAGGATATATGTACAGCTTTAGGGATAGATTTTAAGAAAAGAACCTTTGAATTAACCGATGAAGAAGGTAAAAATATTCAAAATTATATCGAAAATAATGAAATTTCCGTAGAGGGAGATTTAAAAAGAAAACAAAATGATATTTTCCGCGCTCAAATGGCTATAAAACTAAATAGAGCTGTAAGACGTAGAAAAGGTTTACCATGTAGAGGTCAAAGAACTCATTCTAATGGAAAAACCGCTTCAAAATTAGGAGGAATTAAGTAATGGCTAGAGCAAAAATAACAAAAAAGAAGAAGAAGATCATCGTTCCACACGCAGTATTGAATGTATGTGCGAGACCAAATAATACAATTTTATCCTTGGCTCAATTGAATGGTGACGTTTTATGTCAAGTTTCCTGTGGAACTTTAGGTTTTAAACACTGTAGAAAGAGTACTCCCCATGCAACTCAGACCGCTATAAAAACAATTTTAGGAAAGGCTACGGATTTATTTTTTGTTAAAAAATTAGATATTGTTATTCGTTCTAATGGTATTGGAAGAGAAAGTGTTTTGACTCAATTACAGGGAAATCACCAAATAGAAATTGGATCCATTGAGGATTTAACAAATTTGGCCTATGGTGGAGTTAGATGGCGTAGGAACAGGAGAGTATAATGAGAAAATTATTAGGCACTATCTATAAAACAGAGAAAAAATCAATAAGTAGTTTGAAAATAAAAAAAGTAGAAGAAAAGTTCCTAAAAAATGAAATTTTTGCATCCTATGAAATTGAATGTGATTATGGATTTGGTCATACTATTGGTGTTGCTCTTAGAAGAACAATTTTAAATTTTACGGAAGGTGTTGCTCCAGTAGCAATTAAAGTTAATGAAGCTAATCACTTATTTGATTCCGTAAGTGGAACGAAATCCAGTGTTTTAGATATAGTTTTACAACTACAAAAAATTCCCTTTAGATTTATAGAAAATGATATGAATTATTGTTTTTTATCTCTTAAGAAGAAAGGGTCTTCCGCAGGTGATAAGGTTTATTCCGGTGATTTCGAAAAAAGTAAGGAAGTTAATATAATTAATGGAAATATTGAAATTTGTTCCCTTGACAACTCCGGACTTCTAGATTTAAATATAATTTTAGCTAATGGAAATGGATATACTCCCTTTAATGAACATGTATTTCAACCAAATTTACCGGAAGGATTTTTTGCGGTAGATTCACTATTCACTTCGGGAGTTTCCTGTGGTTATAGCGTAGAAAAAGTTACTTCAGGAAAAAGAGATTATGATACGGTGCATTTAAATATTTCAACTAATGGATCCGTAACGCCCGATGAGATTTTAAATGAAGCTGGAAAGAAAATAGTTAAGGTTTTCGAAGTCTTTAGTTTGGATGATAGCGATAAGGAAGAGGAAAATATTCCTGAGGAAAAAGAAGATGAGAGAGAAGGATTATTACAGATGAAATTAGAGGACGTAAATCTTTCTATTCGAGCAAAAAACTGTCTTTTAGCTAATAAAATATTCTTTCTTGGAGATTTATTAGATCAAACGGAAACAGAATTGCAATCCCTGAGTGGTTTGGGAAGTAAATCACTAACAGAAATCAAGTCATTTTTAATGTTAAATGGATTACAGCTTGGTAAAAATTCAAAGAGGTTAATATGAGAAAGTTAAATCGTTATAGTGAACATAGAATTTCTATGTTAAAAAATTTGTGTGAAGCTGTGATAACTCACGGCAGAATTGAAACAACTCTTTATAGAGCAAAGGAAGTTAAAAGAATTATAGATCCATTAATAACAAGGGCTAAGATAGAAAATTTACATAATAGAAGATTGTTATTATCCTATTTTAATAATCACAAAGCGGTTGTGGAAAAATTATTTAAGGTTGGAAAAATGAATGAGACTAGGATGGGTGGATATACAACAATGATTCGATCTGGATTTAGATCTGATAGTGGAGTAAAAGCCTTGATTAAGATTATTGACTATCCTTCTGAGGTAGGGAATGATCAAGGAAATATATGATTTAAAAGCTGTATTATCTTCCGATGCTAATTTGTTTTTTTTTGATTTAGAGGATACGGTTTTAGCATCTAATATATATTATGATTTGATTGGTCATAGGGATTATTGTCGAATTTTCTTAGATTTATGTAAGGATGTTAAGGTTTTTGATGTAACCTATCTGGGAAAAAATTATAAAAGAAGAATGATGCAGGATGATATTCCAGAGATTATTAATGAATTAAGAAATCGTGGAGCTAAGATATTTGCTTTAACTAGTGGATATCCCTCCCATCAGAAAAAACTTAAAATTAGGAAATTAGGAATTCGTTTCGATGGTTTTCTATTTACTCGAGGAGCGGATAAGGGTCCCTTTTTATTGAAATTTTTGGAAAATAATGTTTTATCTGGAAAATGTTCCTTTATTGATAATCATTATGAGAAGATTTTTAATGTTCAAGAGTCTTTTGCAACCTTTGCAAATGAACCTATTGATTTATTTCTTTATAAAAGAGAGTATATTCATCGAGTATCGGAAGATGATTTCAAGAGGTATTGGCTTGAAGTTATTGAAGGTGTAAAACGTGGTGAGGTAGAAAAATTGAAAATTTTACTTCAAAAGGAAAAGGAAAAAAAATTAAAGCAAAAGGAACAACGTTTAGATGCTGTAAAACTTGATATAGTTGATAATGTTTAGTGATAATATGAGTAAAAAAATATTTAAAATGCTAAATAAAATATTAGATTTATTGTAAATACTAAAAAGTAAATACTAAAAATGAACTAAAAAGAAAATTTTGTTATAATAAACTGTGAATTATCTTATTCGAAAAGGTGTAAAAAGTACTGTTGAAAGTGGTGTGGAAAAAATTGCTGGAGATAAACTTTTAGATGAAAATGGAAATAAAAGACAAATGGGTCCAAAAACAGCAATAACAATGATTATTATTGGTGGATCCCTCTTATTTGGGGTTATAATTTATCATTATTATTGTCAGAAAATTCCAAGCTTAAATGAAACTCAACAGGGATTATTATATGATACTTTAAAGAAAAAAAGTTATTCTAATGATGTATTTGATAATATTAAAAAATTAGGAGATTCTAAAGATGAAAAGCAAGTGAAATTATTTGTTAATATTATTTTTAAGAAAAGTAATTATTCTAATATTTTTGTGAATGAGTTTAAAAAATTTACAAATAATCAATTTAATTTATTTAATGAATTAGTTAATATTAAAAACGATAAAATAAAAACAATTGTTAATGATCATATTAAAGAATATGGTACTATTTTGATTAATAATTTACAATCTATTTTAGATGCTGGAAATTATAGTAAATTGCAATCTTTATGTAATCAAAATGAAAATTTATGTCAAATTTTAATCAACTATTTAAAAATTTAAGTAATTTTATGTTATAATAAATTTATGAGTTATGTTATCTTAAAAGCCGGAGACAATATAAGTAGGGAAAGATGTGTTCTTAGTAATAATGATAAAATGTGTATACTTATTTGTGGTGCAGCTATTGCTATTGGTGGTGCAATAATTTATGAAGATTATCGAAAAAGACAAAACTTAAATAAACAAATTTCAAGTTCAAATAATATTCAACAAATTCCTTTAAGTTCAAATAATATTCAACAAATTCCTTTAAGTTCAAATAATATTCAACAAATTCCTTCAAATTTAAATAATATTCAACAAATTCCTTCAAATTTAAATAATATTCAACAAATTCCTTCAAATTTAAATAATATTCAACAAATTTCTTCAAATTTAAATAATATTCAACAAATTCCTTCAAATTTAAATGAAACTGAACAAATTTTAAATTTAAATGAAACTCAACAGGAATCAACTCCAAGTTTAAATGAAACTGAACATATAGTAATTCCAAATTTAAATGAAACTCAACAGGAATCAACTCCAAGTTTAAATGAAACTGAACATATAGTAATTCCAAATTTAAATGAAACTCAACAGGGATTATTGTATGAGATTTCATCTTATGAAGATGGAATTACTCCATTTGTTAATGTAGAATGTCTAAAAGAAGTATACACAAAAGATGAAAAAGCTGTTAAGGAATTTATTTTATCTATAAATAAAAAAACTACAGAAGATAATCGCATTCAAGAATATGTCAGAATTTTTAAAGATTTTACTCATCCATCCTGGTCTTCCTTTAAGGAATTAGTTAATTATTATATCATGGAAGACAATTGTGAAAAGATGTATAAAGCTATTGATCAAATTAGTATTCTTCGAAAAAATATATATGAAGATATTTTCACAAAATTGTTAGGCCATCAGCAAACTCTAGATAAATATAAAAAACCTATTGATAGCCAAGTTGAGATTATAAAAGGGATTTTAAGTAATACATCTATAAATAAATTTATAACATTACAAGAATTATCTAAGGAAAATTTCACTTTATTTATTATTATATTGGGATATTGGTGCAATAATTATACAATGTCAGAAATCTCTCGATTTAGAGGTGATAGTAAAGCGGGGAAATATTTTATTTTAAAAGATGTTTTAAAAGATGTATTATAAATGAAGAAGATATAAATGAAGATTAAAATTAGAAATATTATGAAATTCAAGAATTTTAACTATATGATATGAAATCATTATATATAATATAACGTTCACTTTATAATAAAATATTAAAAATAAACATTAAAATTTATGTTATAATATAATATTATGAATTATATTGTTCTAAAAGCTGTAAAAAATAATCAAGAAAATATATATATAGAAAATAAAATTAATAAAAAAATAATATTTATTGGTTGTGGTATTGGTTGTATTATTTGTTGTGTTACTTGTGGTGGTATATATTATTATTTGAAGTTTTATGAAAAAAATTCAATATTAAATGAAACTCAACAAGGTTTATTATATGATGTTTTATCAAAAACTAATGTAAATGATCTATCTCATGGTGTAAGAGTTTTAGATGCAAAAATAAAGGATGAAAAAGCTGTTAAGGAATTTATTCTATCTATAGATGGTGAAAAAGATTCTATGAAAAAATATATAAAAGAATTTAAAAAATTTACCCACCCATCTTGGACTATTTTTAATAAATTAGTTGACTTAAATATTAATAAATTCGATAAAAATAAGATATGTGATTTATTTCTCGGACAAGATATTTTAAATAAATTAAAAAATAAAGGAGTTGATATTAATTTACTTATCGAAAATAATATAAGTATTATTCAAAATATTTTAGGAGATAATTATTCTTTATTCGAGGAATTAACAAAAAATAATAAAGTCTTATCTCAATTTATATTAATATATTTGGCAGTATAAAAATTAGAGGATTTTATTAATCCATTCTTGGCTATTTTTAAGGAATTAGTTAATTTAAATATTAGTCAATCCGATGGAAATAATATATATATGATGCTATGTCTAAAATTGGATTAATGTATAATAGTTCTGTAGATTTACAACAATTTGTGAAAAATATGAAGATAAATATTATTAAAAATATTTTAGGAGATAAATTTGCTTTATTCCAAAAGTTAGCAAAGGAAAATAAAACTTTATTTAGTTTTATATTGGAATATTGGAATGGAACAAAAGGAATTAATGTAAGAATTCATAATATAAATAATATTTAAAAGATAAATTTATTGTATTAGAAAAATTAGCAAAGGAAAATAAAACTTTATCCTATATTATATTAGAATATTAGAAAGAAAAATAGGACAAATTCAAAAAATTCATTTAAAATTTGATATAATATGATTAATGAATTATGTTATAAAAGCTGTAGAAAATAATCAATCAACAGTAGAAAAAAAAGTAAAAATTCAAGTATTTACAAGAGTATTAGTTATTGGATTCCTATTAGTAAGTCCAATAATGTATTGTTATTTTAAATTTTGTAAAAAAATTCCAACTTTAAATGAAACTCAACAGGGTTTACTATATAATATTTTGTCAAAAAAAATTAATGAAAAGGATATGTTTCATGATGTAAAAGTTTTAGATGCAAAAACAAAGGATGAAAAAGCTGTTAAAAATTTTATTGTAACTTTATCGCAAAGAACCACAAATGATAATCTTTTTCAAGATCATATAAAAGAATTTAAAAAATTTACTCATCTATCCTGGACTCCCTTTAAGGAATTAATTAATTTAAATATTAGTCAATCCGATGGAAATAATATATATGATTCTATGTCTAAAATTGGATTAATGTATAATAGTTCTGTAGATTTACAACAATTTGTGAAAAATGTGAAGATAAATATTATTAAAAATATTTTAGGAGATAAATTTGCTTTATTCCAAAAGTTAGCAAAGGAAAATGAAACTTTATTTAGTTTTATATTGGAATATTGGAAAGAAAAATAGGACAAATTCAAAAAATTCATTTAAAATTTGATATAATATGATTAATGAATTATGTTATAAAAGCTGTAGAAAATAATCAATCAACAGGAGAAAAAAAAGTAAAAATTCAAGTATTTACAAGAGTATTAGTTATTGGATTCCTATTAGTAAGTCCAATAATGTATTGTTATTTTAAATTTTGTAAAAAAATTCCAACTTTAAATGAAACTCAACAGGGTTTACTATATAATATTTTGTCAAAAAAAATTAATGAAAAGGATATGTTTCATGATGTAAAAGTTTTAGATGCAAAAACAAAGGATGAAAAAGCTGTTAAAAATTTTATTGTAACTTTATCGCAAAGAACCACAAAGGATAATTTTTTCCAAGATCATATAAAAGAATTTAAAAAATTTACTCATCTATCCTGGACTCCCTTTAAGGATTTAGTTAATTTAAATATAAGTAAAGAAAATTATGAAAAAATATGTAATGCGTTTATAAAGAATGAGGAAAATATTGATCAAAATATTTTAGAAAATAAAAATTTTAACTTACTTCAAGAATTAAAAAGAGATAATAAAACTTTATTTTGTTTTATATTGGAATATTGGAATGGATCAAAAAGAATTTAATGTCTAAATTTTTTAAAATATTTAATAATATAATCAATTATGGATTGTGTAGTTAGAAATACTATAGGAAATAATCAGTCTATAAATGAAAATAAAAATATAGAGTATAAAATCAGTGAAATAATAGGAATAGCAATATTAATTTATGTATTTATTTTATTTGAACCGAGGATTCATAGTTTTTATTTGAAATATTGTCAAAAAATTCCTAAATTAAATGAAACTCAACAGGAGTTATTATATGATATTCTATCAAAAAATTTTAATAAAAATGATTTATTTTATAACGCAAGAGTTTTAGATGCAAAAACAGAAAATCAAAAAGCTGTTAAAAATTTTATTGTAACTTTATCGCAAAGAACCACAAATGATAATATTTTAAAAAATCATGTAAATAAATTTAAAAATTTTACTCACCCATCATGGGTTCAGTTTAAGGAATTAGTTAATTTAAATATCAGTAAAGATGATCGTAAAAAAATATATACTACTTTATTTAAAATTTACCTAATGCAAAAAAATCCTAAAACTTTAGATCAAAAATTTATCCATTCAAGTCAAAAGATTGTTGAAAATATTTTAAGAGATAAATTTATTGTATTACAAGAGTTAATAAAGGAAAATCCAACTTTATCTGGTGTTGTATTGGAATATTGGAATATAAAATAGAAAAAAATTTTTAATATAGTTTATTATGACTTTGCTATAATGACTTATGAATTATATTATTCAAAATGTTGTAGGAAATAATAAATTTATAGAAGAAAATTACACAAAAACTCTAACATTGAATGAAACTCAACAGGGTTTATTATATGATATTTTGTCAAAAAAAGTTAAAACTCAATCAGAAGTGTTTTATGATGTTGAAACTCAACAGGAAGTATTATATGATAAATTATTATTTGATAATTTATTCAATACCTATAATTATAAAGGTTATGGACTTTATAAATTATTTATCAAAGATGATTTATTTTTAAATGTAAAAACTTTATGTGCAATAACAAATGATGAAAAAGCTGTTAAAAATTTTATTTTATCTATAGAACAAAAAAGTAAATTTTTTAGAAATTATATAAAAGAATTTAAAAATTTTACTCATTCATCCTGGAAATCCTTTAAGGGATTGGTTAATTTAAATATTAATAAAATCGATTGTGATAATATGTATATTGCTGTTTGTGTAATTGAGGTAATGATAAAAAGTTCATTTTTTGATGAACGTTTTGATGAAAGTTTTAAGATTATTAAAAATATTTTAAAAAATAAATTTGAACTATTCCAAGATTTATGGAAAAATGATCCTTTATTTTATCTTGTATGTAAATCTTGGGGTGAATAATAAAATAAATATATACATTATTCAATATTAAATTTAAAAATAGTGAGTTTTATTAAATTGAAAATAATTTATTTATATTTTATTAGATTTTTTAATTATTTTTAGCCTTAGACTTAAGAAATTTATTAAATTCCACTAGATTTTTAGATTTCTCTAGAGTATTTTGATATTTTCCTAGGAAATTATCAATAAATTTAGCTTTAACTTCAATTTCAAGGGATTTAAACTTTTCCGTATTAAAGGTATCAAAATTTCTTAAAATATTTAATTTTTCTTCTTTTACCTGAGCTGGAATATTTTTTTGTCTATAAACCGTAGAAAGAGTTTGCTCTTTAATAATATTTAGTTTTTCATGAAGATTATGAATTTGATTTTTAAGATCATCAATTTGATGGTTTTCCTTTAGTATTTCATCTTTTAAAGGATAATTCTGGTTTTCACGATCTAATTCAATAATCCATAAATTATTTTTTTTTAAAATAGCTAGAGAAATAATAATAGTACAGAAAGTAATTGCTAATTCCATTTTATCCATTTATTTTACTCCGGAGCTTTCTGAAAAACTTTCTGAGAAACTCTCTGAAAATTTATTTAACATTAATAATTCATCATCCTTTGATAGGGTAAATTGAGATTCAAACTGTATTTCAAGGGATTTTCTCTGTTTTTCCATAATTCTTTCCGATTGTTCTTCTAAATCTGAAATAAGATTGGAAATAGCTTTTTGAGAAACATCTTGTAATTCTTGGAATTTATTATTTTCATTTTCTAGAATACTTTCTTGATTTTTAATTTCTATTTCAATTATATTAATTTTTTCCTTTAAATGAACTATATTTCTTTTTTTTTCCAGAAGTATCTCATGCATTTTTTTATTTATTTTTTTATAATTATTTTCTACTAAATGGCATAGGACATAGGTGCTGAAAAACACTAAAACAATAGAAAGTAATATATTTAACATACTACTTACCTATAAGTAGGAATATTAAACCAATGCAAGAAATACTTGCGATTTCAATACAGGATAGAGTGATAATACCCGGTACGAACATTTTACTAGCCGCTTCAGGATTTCTGGAAATTGCTTTTAACCAATTTGATCCAAGAAAACTAACGGCAAAACAGATTAAACTTAAAGTAAACAATACTATTTTAACTAAAGATGTATCAGTCATTTTAGAATTGTATCAGAATATTTTGAAAATTCTGTTAAAAATGATAGGATTTTTTATGAAAAAAAATATACACCCAGTTTTAAGAACGGTGAATGTAACCGATGCCGATGGAAATTCTTGGCAATTACTTTCAGCTTTTAAAAATGCAACAATTACCGTTAACGGATCAAGATCAATGCACACCGCCTGGACAAAGGTTCAAACCGTTGTGAAAAATAACCAAAAAGCAGAAAAATTAAATAAATTCTTTTTTTAATTTAAAATTTTTGCTATAATAAATAATAAAATTAATTTTTTAGCCGTAGTGGCGCAGAGGTAGCGCGTTTCATTGGTAATGAAGAGGTCGGAGGTTCGAATCCTCTCTATGGCACCACTTGTTTTTCTATCCTTTAATTTTAAAATAATATATAATAAAAAATGGTTTGGAAATCCGATGATGATTTAGATATTCTAAAAAAAAATGCTGTACAAAGTCTTTTAGGATTTGAGGATTTATTTAATCGCCTAATAACAATGCGATCTCCCGTTAATTACCCCCTATATAATATTGAGAAATTTAATGAAAATGAATGGTGTATTGTAATTGCTGTGGCCGGTTTTAAGGAAAGTGATTTGGATGTTTCCCTTGATGGTATGCAGCTTATGATTTCTGGAACTAAATCAGAAAATGATGAAAATGTAGAGTATCTTTATAAGGGTATTGCTAACCGATCCTTTCAGCGATCCTTTCTTTTAGCCCATGGTATTAAAATTGATAGAGTTCTATTATTAAACGGGCTTTTGAAAATTTTCCTAACTAAACAACGAAATAAAAGTCAGATAATAAAAATTCCTATTAATTCTATTTAATTGATTCAATTTAATTGATTCAATATTTCTATTTATAAATCATCCATAAAAGATTTTATTCATTATTTCTATGATATTTATAGGTATATATGAGATCAAAAAAGAATATAAAACTAAACAACCATTATATTTGATGTAATTCTAGGAATTATTAGTATAGGCTGTAAAAAAAGATCGAAGACAACTAGCAAGAGCTGAACTAAGAAAGGTATTAGAGGAGAGTTTTGTGGTTTCCGAAAGAACGATTGGATTAATAATTGAAAAACAGGAAAATGGTAAAAAAATTCCTATGGGAAAGATATATATACTTTTAGTTAATAAACCTAATAGAATGGAGAAAAGACATATAAAGTTTAAAACATTAAATAATCCAATAGAGTGATATTGAAAAAAAAAGAAATCCAAATGGAGGAAAGAAAGATAATTGAGGATAAGATATTACTTAAACCATCAAATTTATTCATAGAGTCTATTAATTATTTCTATGATATTTGTAGGTATATATAAGGCTAAAAAAGAACATAAAACTCAAGGAAACAACCATTATATTTGATGTAATTCTAGGAATTATTAGTATAACAGAGGCTGTAAAAAAAGATCGAGTACAACTAGCAAGAGCTGAACTGAGAAAGGTATTAGAGGAGAGTTTTGTGGCTTCCGAAAGAACGATTGGATTAATAATTGAAAAACAGGAAAATGGTAAAAAAATTCCTATAAGAAAGATATATATACTTTTAGTTAATAAACCTAATAGAACGGAGAAAAGACATATAAAGTTTAAAACATTAAATAATCCAATGGAATGATATTGAAAAAAAAAAGAAATCCAAATGGAGGAAAGAAAGGTAATTGAGGATAGGATATTACTTAAACCATCAAATTTAATATTAAAATAATTCATAATAATATATTTTTGTTGACCGATGGCAAGAAGAACAAATCCAAGGAAAGATCCAAGAAAGATTGTACGAAGAAAAAATTCCTTATTTTGAACAATTTTCCAGGAGGATTGCCAATCAATAGCCTGAAAACTAAAACTTTTATCTTTAATAGGTGTAATAATCCAAAAAAGAAAAAAAGAAAAAATATTAATCACCACAAGACCGTAAATCATATTAATAGGATTTAAATAATAGAGTAAACATCCCGTAAGAAGGGAAACAACGCCGGAAATAGTAGTAAAATTTCGAAATCCACTTTTGCAATCCTTAAGAGTTCCTAGCAGTCCGAATAAAACGGAATTCTGTAATCCGGCCACAAAACCCTGTAAAGATCGAACTATAAAGAAAATATAGGAGGATTTAGACAAAACACAAAATAGTAAAAATAATCCATTGAAGAAAAATGACCAAACAATTATTTTTTTTTTAGATCCGGAAATGTAAATTCCAAGGAATTTTCCTAGGGCGCTAAGAATGGTACTAACGGCGAAGGTTAGATTGTTCATACCGCTTGGTAAACTTAATTTTTTATCGAGAAAAACATCTAAAATAACACATATCTTGCTAAAGGAATGATTAACCAAAATATGCAAGATAATAAAAATATATATAAAATGTCTGTAGGAAAATCTAAAATTATTATCCTCTTCTTCATAATCAATAAACATAGAAAATTATAAATCAAATTGTGAATTATAGTAATTTTTTAAAAGTATGATATTATTCTTTTTATGAATAGAATTAGATTAGCTAGAAAGGGAAGAAGAAATTTGCCTTTTTTTCATATCGTTGTTACAAATCAAAGAACTAAAAGAGATGGTGGATTTCTTGAAAAAATCGGTGACTACAATCCTATTGCAAAAACCAATAATATGAGTGAGAAATGCAATATCAATAGGGAAAGATTTCAATACTGGATTAGCGTTGGTGCTCAACCCTCCGATAAAGTCAAAAAACTATTTAGTATTTTAAAGTAATAATAAAATTTTCAGGATTTTTATAATCCTATTTTTCAAAATATAAGTAGTAATTTGTTTTTAAAATTAAAATTTTTATGAATTTGGAACTATAAATTATTTGTAGAGTTCAATTTTAAATTATTATTCAGAATCGTCATTCGAAATCGTTTTTAACGGAATCGTTTTTGATTTTCTTTTTATAATTTTAGGTTTTAGTTCTAAAGGTTTTAGTTCTAAATTATTATCTAAAATTACCTTAGATTTTCTTTTTATTTTGATCTTTGGTTGTTCTATATTTTCAATAATATTTTCCTCTAAATTATTTTCATTAGTTTTTTCAATTTCTGATTTATTTCCATGAGTTTCTTTAATTTTTAAATTATTATCTAAAATTACTTTTGATTTTCTTTTTATTTTGATCTTTGGTTGCTCTATATTTTCAATAATATTTTCCTCTAATTTATTTTGGAAATTATTTCCAGAAGTTTCTTCAATTTCTAAATTATTTTCTAAAATTACTTTTGATTTTCTTTTTATTTTGATCTTTGGTTGCTCTATATTTTCAATAATATTTTCCTCTAATTTATTTTGGAAATTATTTCCAGAAGTTTCTTCAATTTCTGAATTATTTTCTAAAATTGCCTTAGATTTTCTTTTTATTTTGATCTTTGGTTGCTCTATATTTTCAATAATATTTTCCTCTAATTTATTTTGGAAATTATTTCCAGAAGTTTCTTCAATTTCTAAATTATTTTTGGAAGTTTCTTCGGTTTCTAAATTATTTTCATGAATTTCTTCAGTTTCTGAATTATTTTTGGAAGTTTCTTCAGTTTCTAAATTATTTTCATAAGTTTCTTCAGTTTCTAGATTATTTTTGGAAGTTTTTTCAATTTCTGATTTATTTCCATGAGTTTCTTCAGTTTCTGAATTATTTTTGAAGGTTTCTTCAGTTTCTGAATTATTTTTGGAAGTTTTTTCAATTTCTAAATTATTTTCATAAGTTTCTTCAGTTTCTGAATTATTTTTGAAAGTTTCTTCAGTTTCTAAGTTATTTCCGTGAGTTTCTTTAATTTCTAAGTTATTTTGTGATGTTTCTTCAATATTTTCAATATTTTCAATATTTTCAATATTTTCCTTTTTATTTTTAATTTGATTTATAGTTTTAGATATATTATCTAGAACGTGGTGAACATAGTTACTATTTAGTTCGAAGTAGTCAGAGATCTTAAGAAATTCCGAAATAACTAATTTGTTATCACTGATAAAGAGTTCCGTGACACCAGTTATTAAAACCGATTGCATAAAACAATCTAAATTATCACTTTTATAGTTTTCAAGAAGTTGAAAAATTTCATCCTCATTTTTTTGATAACTTTCAAAAAGAGTATCTAGAAAATTCTCATTTATAGCATATTCCTCCTCCTCGATTTTAAGATTTCCCTCGAGAAAATCCATTTCATTTTCCGTGAATAAATTAGAAAAAATATATTCTAAAAATATAACTCTTGATGCTCTTCGATTCTTTATTGAAATTTCACTCATATAGAATTTTACTAAAAAAAAATATAAATCATTCTATAAAATTTTTGTTAAACTGTCCTATGAGTAAAGATGTACTGAAAAACGAACACTCAAAAAGTGAAAAAAATAAAGACAAAAATATTAATATGAAAAATGAAAATTTACCAAATGAAAATTTACCAAATAAAAGTTTACCAAATGGAGATTTTAAAAATCATAAAGCAGTAGATCCGAATAAACTAGATGCTATTCAGCAAGCTATGAAACAAATTAAAACCACCTATGGTAATGGTTCTATAATGTTTTTTGGAGAAACTACAATGGACCATAATATTAACTCTATAAGCACTGGTTCCTTTCAATTGAATAAGGCTTTAGGTATTGGAGGTATTCCTGCCGGTCGTGTGACTGAAATCTATGGTAACGAGGGATCTGGTAAAACAACAATTGCCCTTCATGTGGCTGCAAATTGCCAAAAACAGGGTGGAATTTGTGCCTTCATTGACGCGGAACATGCTTTGGATTTGACCTATGCAAAGCAAATTGGAATTAATGTTAATAATCTTATTATATCCCAACCGGATAGTGGTGAAGAGGCTATTGAAATTTGTGAAAAATTGATTCGATCGGGAGCTGTAGACCTTATTGTGGTTGATAGTGTGGCTGCTTTAGTTTCAAAACAGGAATTAGAAGGTGATATGGAAGATGCGTCCATGGGAAGTCAAGCTAGAATGATGAGTAAGGCTTTAAAACGTATGGTTTCAATTCTTTCAAAAAATAACACTGCTATAATTTTTATTAATCAGGTTAGGTCTAAAATTGGAGTAATTTTTGGTAATCCAGAAACTACTACCGGTGGATACGCCCTTAGATTTTATTCTTCTATACGAATTGAGGTTAAGAAAAAAGGATTAATTAAGAAAAAAGAGGAAATTGTTGGACAGGATATTGAGGCTACTGTGAGAAAAAACAAATTTGCTCCTCCAATGCAAAAATGTGAATTTCAATTAATTTATGGTGTTGGTATTGATAATATTGGTGAACTTGTGGATATTTGTGTGGAAAAAGAAATTATTTCAAAAAATGGAACCTGGTTCTCCATGCAGGATAGAAAATTAGGTCAGGGAAAGGAATTTGTCATAAAAACCATAATTGAAGAGCCAGAACTTTATAAACAACTTCTAAAATTAGCTGAAATTAAGGATTAAAAACTTTAAGGATTAAAAATTTTAAGGACTTAAATTTTAATATTTAATATAGGTCCACTGACTATTAGAAAGATAGAAAATAACATTTACCGTTAGAGGGAAAAATGTGATTATATTACCACCAAAGGATAAAGAGCTATTTAAAATTGTGATAGTAGAATTAGTTTTATCATTCCATTTAGTTGAAAGAATACTATCGGCGAATTGGAGATTATAGGTATTATCTATATTAAGAAAACTGACATTAGAATATCCATTGACGCTATGGTTTCCATTACAAAGCCAGGAAACAAAGAAATTACTAGAATTAGTAATAAAGGAATTATTAGAATTTGGTGGAAGAATAAAGCCGGAAAAACTTTCAATATCAGATAAAACATTGGAATTATCTATATGTTTTATGGTACGAGATCCAATTTGTATACCGGAAAGAGATAAATTAATAGGATTAGAATAGAAGGAGTTTTTGACTCCGGAAACATAGAAATTATTAAAATAAAGGGATTTATTAGAAGGACTTAAGAGTATTAAATCCGAATTGGTTCCGTTGGAACTTGTTCCGGGGGAAAAATAAAACAAAAAACTAGAGCTTAAAGCTGAGCTTAAAGATGTTGTGAAAAAACTACCATTAGTTGAAAGTAGATAATTTGGAGATCCAGAGCACAAATTTATAGTATTTACAGAAATATTATTACTATTGGTATAAATAAGATTTATAGCCGTAGAAGTGGAAAAATCTCCATCGATATCAAGGGAAAAATTCGAATTTATATAGAAAAATTTATTTACAAAGAACATATCAATACCAACCGGTTGTAGAGATGTGCTTATGGAATTTTTAGGTATGAAAATAGAGTTATTATTAAAAAAATTATTTAGTAAAATGGAATTTATGACATTAGAGGAATTTTGCATAGCACTATAACTATTACCATTGACCGTAAGGGAGAAATTACTAGAAGAATTCAAAATAATTGAACTATAGAAACTAGAATTCAATATAGAATTATTGAAAAAATCAATAAAGGTAATAGATCCATTACGATTCTGACATTTCAAAATTCCAGAGTTACCATTTTGTTCAACATTTTGTTCAAGACGTAAAATTAAACCGGTATTATTGGTGAGAAAATCCGGTATAGCAAAATAAACCGATGAGGATATAGTTCCTAGAGCATCACTGAAACCATTAGAATCTATAGTTAAACCTATGGTACTATAGTAACTTGAGTTTATTTCCATGGATTTAAATAAAATAGATTGTCCCGTAGTAAGATTCGTAATTGAATCATCATTTCCAATTTTCTGTTTAAGAATTTTAACGGTATTAGTTCCGATTTCAAAACTATTAATATCGTAAAAGGTGGTATTATCCAAAGAAATGATTATTCCATCTAGATTAATTGTATTTTCATTAATTATAATTTTATTGTGGTTTGTAATATTTGCAATTTGAACTCCATTGGTAAAAAAACTATTTTTAATAGTAAGGGAATTAGAATTTTGAATTAATTGTACCTTTGAGGTTGAGTTTATAGAAATACATTTTGAATTAAAGGAGAAGATTCTATTTTTCATAAATATAGGGAAATTCGCTAGAACTATGGAGCTGCTTATATTATTAGCTGGAATGAAAAAACAATTAGATTTATCCGAATTCAAATTAATTATATTAGAGGAAATATCTATGGCAGAATATATAGTATTACTAATATTAATTGTTCCATTGCTGTTAAATTGAATATTATAGTTTGGATTTCCATTGATAAAAAAATTATAGAAAACCATATCGGAACTATTATTACTTAAAATATCACTACCACTCATAGTAAGGAAATTAGAGGCATTATTTATGATAAGATCATTACCGGATATTCTTGTGGGAAGGGTTGTAGAATCGAAAACCGTTAAAAAACTATAGGGAGTAAAAAATTTTCCATTTATAGAATTATAGGTTATAGATCCAAGGGTGATACTTGTATCATTCACTATTGTATTATTATAGGCTATAGATTTCGATCCATTAGAAAAAAAATTACATAGAGTCATAGTTCCTGAATTATTTGAAATAGAAAGATCTAGGTTGTTTTCAATAATATTTAGAGTATCAGTTGTATTATTTGTAAAATAGGAATTTAATATTGGATAAAATGTTGTTCCAAGGGCATTAAATTTTTGATTTGAATAGGATATTTGAAGTTTAGTTCCATTTAAAGTGTTACTTGTATCACTTATGGAAATAGCATTTTTATATACTCCACTATAATTAGAATTTATTGATCCATCGGAAAGGAAGAAATTTTTTAAGGTATAATCCGATAATACTCCATTAATATTAAAACCTAGTATTTGAAGATCCAGGGAATTTTGTACAAGATTTTGTACAAGATTTAAACATTGATTTGTAGAATTTGTAATCCAGGAATTAAATATAGGATAGAAATTATTCTGACAGGATAAATAATTCTTAGAATTAATAGTAATAGTTTCATCGGAATTGAATATTATTAAATCGGAATTACTCTGTCCATCGGAGCTATAATTTATATTTTTGGACTCATTAGTAACTCCATTAGGATATAAGTTTATAAAAGTGAAATTTTTAGTGGTTCCACTATTTAAAACAGATCCATTTATATAGGAAAGTGATAGATTTTTTCCATTTTGTACTAAATTCAAGGTGAAATTCGTATTATTAGATATTATTGGATGAGTTATTGGATAGAAATTACTATTAAAGGAATTATAAATTTTGCTATCGTAGTTAATTTGATTATTATTTAATATTGTTATTATTTTCGTGCCATAGTTGCTATTTTTAATACTATTTATATAGAAATTATTGAAATTAAAATTAAAACCTGTTCCAGGTGAACTTGATCCAGAAATTATTCCCTGGACCTGTAAATTATTTCCCTGAATATTTGTTACAAAAACTCCATTAGTAGTAAAATCTGCCGTAGAACTATAGAAATTATAGGTTGAGGATAATAAAGAAATTCCATCAATTATAATAGAGCCATTGGAATTAACTATGGTTTTTGCTACTCCATAAATGGAGTTTTTTACTCCACTAGATAGAAAAGTATTTAGATTTATTGAAAAATTACTACTTTGAAATGTAATATTATTACCGGAGTTTTTTAAGGCAAATATATTACCAGTTTGATTTTCTATATAGGAATATTCGTTATAGTATATATTTTTATCAAAGGGATTATAGATTATGCCATTGATTTTGACGGAGTTATCCGTAGAATTATCCGTAGAATTATCCGTGAATATTTCAAGAGGGGAGCTTCCATAGAGACTTGATTGTGCTCCATTAGAAAAAAAATTATTACAGGTAAGATAAAGTTGATCCTTATAAATTTGTAAATTATTACCCGAGGTTTTTGTGTAGAATAAAGTACTAGAATTCATGGTAATAAAAGGGCTATTAATAGCATAATAATTAGTTGAGGCTCCATAGATTGTTCCATCGACGGTTATAGTTCCATCGTCCTTGAGAATTATCTTTGATAATCCATAGGCTGTAGATTTCGATCCATTAAGAAAAAAATCATTTAGAGTAATTATTCCATTTTTCCAATTAACTATAAGATTATTTCCGGAATTTTGAGTAAATACTTGAGAGGAGGTTTGGTTATCAATATAGGTGTTTAAAATTGGATAGAAAGTATTATTTATTGAAGAATAGGTTTTATTATTTAGAAGAATTGTTCCATTGGAATTGAGAGTGATTTTTCCTGTTCCATAATTTGTATTAAAAACTCCATTACTATAGAAATCCTTGAATCGTAGAGTGAAAAATAAAGAGGAAACTATAATATCATTAGGATAATTAGAATCCTTAGAAATAACGAAAAAACTCGAGCTATTATTAGTAAAAATACTATGATTATTATTATAGAAAATACCATCGAAGGGACTGAATTCCAAGGAATTAGATTCCATAGAGGATAGAATCAAACTTGAGGATTTTAATTTTGGAATAGTATTACCATATATAGAATTTTGAACTCCATTAGAAAAATAATCCTTCAAAAGAAAACTGGAATTGCGATTATAAATATAAAAATCATTACCAATTGTATTAAAACTATAGATATCTGAGGAGATATTATTAATATTATTTGTACTATCGTAATAGATTGTTAAATCCTGGGAAATCATATTTACTCCATTAATTGTAAAGGAATTATCACTATTAATCACAGTTTGTGACACAGTTTGTGTTCCACTATTATAAATAGAATTGATATTACTACCTTGGAAGAAATTTTGAAAATTAAAATTATTACTGAGGGTTTTTACAACTAAATTATTAGAATTCTTTGTTTCCGTGAAAATTTGAGGATTTTGCATTGTAATATAACTTCCAAGGGTTGTGTAGAAATTAAAGGAATTAAATACTACTCCAGAAATTGTTAAAAAACTATCATTTAATGTAAACTGGAAAGGATAAACAGAATTTTTAGATCCATCGGACAGAAAGAAATTATTTAAAATAAAGGGTGTTGTATCTCCAGAAAATCTTGAAATAACAAGATTATTATTAGTATTCGATAATTTTAGGGACTTTCCTGAGGAATTTGTAAAATAGGAGGAAAAAAATGGATAATAAATAAATCCTGAGGTGTCACCTGAGGTGTTATAGGAGGAAAAAGTAGAACCATTTACCGTAATAGAATTACTTCCAATTTGTAATAATCCAGTACCATAATTAGGATTTTTAGATCCATTGGATGATCCATTGGATGATCCATCGGATAGAAAGAAATCATAGAGATATATTATGAAATTATAGCCATGGAGTTCGAGATTTAAACCATTAGTTAGGAAATAAAATGTTTTTCCAGAGATATTATTATAATAGGTGCTAAGAGGTGGATAGAAAATACTATTAGAAGCTGTATAATTAATAGAATTAATAGAAATCGTAGTTTTATTAAGAATTTTTACCTTGTCACTAGAATAATTAGTATTTTTAATATTATTAACAAAGAAATCCTTAAGAATCATAGTATCATTGGAGTTAAAGGAGATTTGTAGATCATTACCATTTTGGGAAAAAGTAAGAACCTGACCGGTTTTATTGAAAAAGAAATCATTAATTACGGGATAGAAATTTCCATTCAAATTTTGATAGGTAATCGTATCAATTATTGCAGATTTATCTCCGTTTAAAGTTATGAGTCCAGAACCATAATTTGTATTTTTTACTCCATTAACAAAAAATTGATTAAAAAGAAGATTTGTTGAGTCCGCAAAGGTTACTTGAAGATTATTTCCAATTATTTTATAGAAAGCTTTTTGCCCCGATTGGTTTATAAAATAGGATCCATTAGTTCCAATATAATAGAAATGATCATTTAAAATACTTAAATTTAAAAATTCATAGTTTGTATTTTTCGTAATAGATATATTTTCTAAATCTCCATCAATTGTTAAAATAGTAGAAGAATTTAAAATAAGATCTTGATTCTCCATTAAAATATCAAAATTCGTTGGTTTTATGAAAAAATTTGTGTCACCCTTTGGAATAAAATAGGAAAAAGGAGAGCTGATAGGGCTACTATAGGAATAGGATTGAGAATTTAGGGAGAAGTTATTTAAATCTGAAATAATAATTGATCCATTATAAAGAGAACTTTGAATATTATTAGTAATATTATTAGCAAAGAAGTCCTTAAAAATTAATTGTTTTTCAAAGGAATTCAATCCAGTAGAAATTGCTAAATCATTAGTTTTTTGAATGTAAAAAAGCAAATTAGAGGAAATATTATTAAAATAGGTTCCATTAGTAGCTGCTATACTAGTTAAACCGGTACTAATTGGAATATTATTAAGAGTAAAACCCGATGCATCCTTAAGAAGAGTAACCGGAAGATTAAGTGTTCCATCAATATTTAATAGAGTTTGGCTGTTAGCTTGGCTGTTAGCCTGGCTGTTAGCCTGGCTATCGAGGGAAATTATATTATTTACAATAAAACAATGAAATCCGAGGCATGTAAAATTTGGAAAAGCTGTGGAGGCATTTGGAATAAAGTAGGATTGACTAAACATAGAATTATTGGAAGTAAAATTTTTATTTTTAGCATTATAGGAAATTCCTCCAAGAGTCATAGATCCATTTTCTAAAGTAATAGTAGATGTATAGGGAGAGAGGACCTGGCCGGAACTATTGAAAAAATCGTAAAGGAATAAACTTCCCGCGGAGGAAACCAATTGCATAATTTTAGAATTTTTAACTCGAAGTAGAAAGGTAGAACTATTATTAGTAAAATATGTATCATTATCAAGAACTACAAAATAGGTCAAACTAGAATTCATTGAGATACCATTGGCTGAAAAAATGGAATTAGAATATTGTAAATTCAAAGTGGAATTTTGAGTGGAGGAATTTGATCCCCAGGTTCCTGAAAAATATAGAAATTGACTAGAGGCAAGACGAAGAGCGGAACTAGTACCAAAAATAGGAAAATTTCCAGAAATATAGGAATGAGCCGTAGATCCCGAGGGAATAAAATAGGAATTATTAAGAAAACTTTCCATATATAAAGTTGTATTGGAGGAATCCTTAAGAGTATAGTTCGTATTATTAACCGTAATTGAGGAAGTACTTAGAGAGATTATGGAACTATAGTTTGTAGTATTTTTAGTTCCATCGGAGTTGAAAAAATCATAAATTGTTAGAAATCCACTTTTATATCTCAGTTCAAGATTTTTATTTCTCGCATTCCAGGTAAGATATTTTCCTGTTAAATCGGAAAAATATAATCCATTGGAGGCTATATAATTATTTAATTTACTATCTAAAACCGTATCGGAAAGGGAGAAGGTACTACCGTTGGTACCGTTGGTACCGTTGGTACCGCTAGAATTGCTAGCATTAATTACAAGTTTCTTATTTGTATTTCCGTCAATAGCAAGAAAACATCCATTATTATTAAGATTTACAAGATTATTATTAAAAAAAACATTACATCCAATGGGTAAGATTGTACTGTGGGATTGGGATCCACTAGGAATAATATATCCGCTATTAAAAAGATTAGAATAGTTTAAAATATTATTATTTTTATCCCTTGCATGAAAAGTATTACTTAAGGAATTCCAGAAAGTGAAAAATGTTATGGAATTATCACTATTAAGACTAATAGAATTATAATTTTTTCCTGCAAAATAATCTAAAATGGTTAGTTTATTCGAATTTAGAGTTATTTCCATATGATTTCCATTGGTATTCCAAAAAATTATCTCCGAAAGGGCATTATTAGCATATTTTCCATTTTTTCCAAGAAGATTATTAATTCCGGAATTTAAAGTTTTACCATTAACCTGATAGGCATTATTTGTATTTGTAAGGTTCAATTTTGTATAGGGAGTTCCATCGATATTAAGCTGAATTGTAGAATTTATTACAATAATATTATTATTGACTAAAATTGGAAAAGTACTTGATACCAAACTAGAATTCGTTGAATTTGATAGCAAAAAATAGGAATTATTAAAAATATTTGAAATATTTGGATCTCCATCAAAGGTGTAAATTCCATAGGATTTTCCATTAATATTTAAGGTATCATTTACGGTTATAGTACTATAGGTGCTATTAATAAATTCTGTTTTTCTTGAGATAAAATTATAAAATGTTAAAGTTCCAAGACTATTTAGAAAAATTAGACTATCGGAATCGGTTTTAGATATATACCAAAGTGTTGGAGAGGATTGCGTAAAACTACAATAACTGGATATTTTTTCAAAATAATTATTTACTATTCCATTTTGAATTGATAAACCGGCAAAGGTAAAATTATTGGAGTTATCCTTCAAAAGATTAGTTTTCGTTGTTGGAATTTCCTCTAGATATAGAATTGTTCTATCGGTAGAATTTAAACATAAAATGTTATCTCGAATTAGAATATTAAAATTAGAATTAATCAAATAATCCGTGGATTCATTAGGAATAAAGATTGAATTTCCGAAAAATCCACTACTGATTATATTTCCTGATTTATCATAGGGTTTATATATATTTCCATTAATTTCAAGGGAGGAATCACTATTTAGTTTTGTATTCGAATAGGCACTATTTTGAGTTCCATCACTTTGAAAAAATTTATAGAAAGTTAAAGAATCCCTTAGGTTAACTCCATCACTTGATTGCATTTTAAGATTGGTGCTATCCTGATAACAGAGAAAACTTTGAGAGTTATTATTAGTAAAATAGGTACTTGTACCTGTACTTGTACTTGTACCTGTACCTGTACTTTTAGGATAAATAAAACGATTTAGAACACTTGAATTAACATTCGAATTTAAAGTAAACTGATTAACTAGAATACTAGATCCATTTTTTGTAATTGTAATTGTTGGTAAGGATGTTGCGGAACTATCAAGATATAAACGACAGCTATCAAAATCCATTATATTATTAGAAATTAAAACATTTAAGCCCGAGGGAGCTATAGTGCTAAATCCTGTATATCCACTAGGAATGAAGAAACTATTGAAAAAAATATTTGTAGCATTATTTGAAATATCCTTTGAGTTATAGGTCTGTCCAGAAATAGTACAGGAATTATCCCTAAGAATAATATTAGAACCATATATTGGATTAGAAGTAGTAGAATTAATAAAAAAATTATAAAGAATTAAAGTTCCAGTATCGGTAAAAATATTACAATTATTGAGATTTTTCTGCCAAACTAGAAGTTTTGTAGAACTATTTGTAAAATATCTACCCTCAGTTCCAATTATATAATTTACCGTTGATCCTAGAGTAATATTATTAACCTTAAATTGTCCAGAAATATAATTTAAATTAAATTTGCTATTAAGAGTTCCATCAATCATAAGTATTTTCATACTATCAAGGGCAACAATTCCATCTTTTACTAAACAGGAAAAATTCATTGGCGTAAAGGAGGAAAAGGATGTAGATCCGTTAGGAATAAAAAAACAATTACTGCCCATAGAATTAAAGGGAATAATTGAAGAATCCTCTTTTTTACAATAGTAATTCACTCCATTAATAGATATAAAATTATCATAGAGATTTATTCCTCCATGATAACTTGAATTCAAATCTCCATTGGCTCCATTGGAGAACATATCGTAAAATTTAATTTCTCCATTTTTAGTTAAAAGAATAGCTGAATTATTCGTGGAATATTTCCAAATCAGATTTTCCGTTGTATAGTTCTTAAAATAATTATCAATATCACTAATATAGAAGTTAATTCCATTAGTTAAAACAACTCCTCCAAAACTATACTGATTATTCTCCTTTTTCAAAACTAATCCTTTATCTAAATCGAGATCGTATTGTAAAAAAATTCCACTATCCAAACAACAAAAATTATTTCTAAAAAGGAAATTTTCTTGGAAGTCTTCCTGGAGGTTTTCCTGGGTATTAATTGCAGGAATAGAAATAGCGGAATTAGAAAAACCCGGTGTTAGAAAATAACAGGTTCCAAAGGAATCATCTCCTAGGGCTAAACCATCATTTCCATAGATAGTATAGTTTTTTCCCTTAACTTTCAAGAATCCGTCCGCGGAGATTTCAACTGGTCCTCCATAAATAGACATATTAATTTCATTAGTTAATTCCGAAAGGAAAAAATTAGAAAAAAGTATACTATCACTTTGAGATTTAAGAGTTAGATTCAAATTTACCTTGGAAGAAATCCAAAATTTCGTAGTTTGATTAGAAACCCACAAAGATTCCGTTCCAATACCAAGAATTCTATTAACTCCTGGATATAATTGAAGACTTTGGAGAAAAAATTGATCTCCAGCAATAATAAGAGACCATTGATTACCCGCATAGGCATCTAAACACAAAATCGTATCCTCCGAAAGACTTAAAACATTATTAACTATAAAAATATTGGAACCGTTGGAACTAATTTGAGGAAAAATAAGAGAGGAGTCCAGAACGAAACTGGAGGATGGAAAACTAGATTCGAAATCCAAAACTTGAAGATTTTCATCACGGGCTAAATAGGGAGTTGTAGCTACATATACTTTATCTTTATTTACTATTATTAGATCAGTATCTCCACCGTAGGAGGGGTTTTTTCCCGCTCCAATGAAGAATTCATAGAATACTGAACTTCCAATAGAGGATGTAAAATGAAGATTATTATCCTTTCGAAACCAAACTAAAGGTAAAAACTGAGTTTTTTCCAAATAAATACAGGAATTTTCAAAATATCTATTATTCTGAAATGGTTCCAGGGGAATATTATTTAAAAAATATATTTCCTGATCAGTATCGTATTTTAAAAGAGTAGTATTCAAGGGGGAATACTCAAAACTTACAATAAGTTTCTGATTTATATCCACATTAATAATATTATTAATAATAAAAAGGGAAACTCCTGAAGGATGAACTAGATCATTAGAGGTAGAACCATCGGGAATAAATATAGCTTTATTAAATAGATTAGAATCTAAAATATTTCCACTTCCATCGCAGGAAACAAAAACCGATCCATTAATTTCTATGGAACCATTATTATTTAAAATTATTTGAGAACCATAGAAACTTGCTATTGATCCATCGGAGTTGAAAAAATCATAGAGTAAAAGATTATCATTCGGAGATAAAATTCGTAGATTTTTATTTTCCTCAAAGGCTATAAACTGTTTATTTGTATAGTTTAAAACCAAATTTGATGTAATTTCTGAAATCCAGAAATTTATAACATTATTTTGAATTTCCGTATTATTAATATGAAAAACTTTCGAACTATTTGTTCCAGAACTACTAGTTAAGGTATTCAAAGAACTTAGATCACTAATCACTAAAAGTGTATTAAGACCATCTAAACATATTATTCCATTAAATACAGCGGTATTTTGAGAAACCTGTAAATTTCCAAAGGTTTTACCGGCGGGAATAAAAAAACTTCCATTAAACAGCTCATCTATAGTAATACTTTGATTTTTTGAATTTTTACCAAGGAAAACCTCTCCATTAATTTTAATATAATTACTATATATTTCCACGGAACTGTAAAGAGAAGTTCTATTTCCACTACTATCGAAAAAATAGGACAGAGTTAACTTATTTTCTCCATAATATATTTCTAAATGTTGTTTATCACTATCGCTTGTATGAAAATATAAAACTTTATCTGTAAAATTACTAACCATATTTGTAATAAATTTATAGGTTGTAGATTCTATTAAACCCAAGGAGTCGTAAAATCCATTGGATGTAATTTTTAAATTAATATTTTTATAACTTATACTATTAGAACTATCCTCCATTCCCTGAAATAAAACAGAATTAATATTAGAATTTAAAATTGTGAGTAAGCTATCTTGATTTATAGCTTTTTTGATTAGGGGAATATTACTAGAGCTTAGGGGAAATTCATTAGTTCCAAAAAATGTAACGAAATCTTGGTTTGTTAAACCTTGGTTTATTAAATCTTGGTTTATTATATAGGATCCAATAGTAATATCATTTGTATTAACCTGGGATGCATTATTACTATAATTATTAATTGTAATTCCTTGAGGGTAGGAATTATTTTTAATCGTGACATTATTTACATTTAAATTATTAGTATAGAATTCTAAAATATTTAAAATATTATTATTAATTGTGATATTGTCTACTATTCCAGGTTTATCCACAAGAATAAGAAAGTTTTCTATGGTATTTACAACTATATTATTATTATAGGAAATATTATTATTTAGAAAATCTATATGTACTGGAAAGGATATATTTTTTATTTGAACTTTTTTATCTCCATCAATCAGAGTTGTAGAATCAGAATCTTTATAAATTAAATTTATAGTTGTTTTTGGAGTTAGGGATATATTTGTTGGTAACATATAGGAAATATTCTTAATATTAAAGGAATAGGTATTGGAAGTTGGAATTGTCCAGCTTTGAGTAGGTGAAGTAAAGATATTATTAGAAAATTTCGTATTTAGATAATCACTGGCATGATCAAAATAATTAGAAATTATCAATTTAGAAATTATCAATTTAGAAATTGAATTATTAAAAAATAAAATTATGTTACTATTATCAATAGCATAGAAATAATCTGAGGAAAGTTCGATATTCATGCCATCAAAGGTTGTAGAATTACCAAAACAATATATTTTGTCATTGGTAAGACTATAGGATTGACTATTTTGAGTTATGGATCCAGAATTAATAGAATAAAATCCTCGAAAATTTGCAAAATGAACTCCAAGGGGATATTCCTTATTTTTTATAATTGTTTTAGAACTGTTTTGGTAAATAACTTGCCATCCTTTTTTTAAGGAAATCGATAAACCATTAGTTCCACTAATAATCTGATCGGAGGTAAGATATTGAATCGTATAGGTTCCATTAAAACTACTTTTATCTATAGTTGGTGAGATCTCAGAAATTAAAATCACATTATCAATGCTTACACTATCAATGTTTACACTATCAATATCAGTACTATATTGAAGATAAATTTGGTTGTTTTTTTCTAAAATAGGTATATCGGATATATTTGATAGATTATTTGCAGAATTATCTGTGGTAGATAGAATTTTATAGGAAATATTTGGAAGGGAAAGATAATTATTTGTAGAATTTTGAACATAGAAGCTATTATTAATGAGTTTTGAGAAATAATTCCAGATTTTTGCGTTAGTAGAAAGAGATATATCCTTGAAGGTTATTTTATTATTTGTATTAGAGAGATTGACAGAATTAAAAACTCCCTTCAGAATTTTGTCAAAAATATCGTAGAAAGAAATAGTATTTATGATTATATTATTATTATCTATAGAGATATTATTTATAATATTATTCATATTGGAATCCGTTGTGAAAAAACTTGGTGGTGTTAAAAGAGTATTAGAACTCAAATTTACTAAATTATTATTTCTACTATAGTTTAATATATTGTCATTAGAGTTAATTATGAGGGAGTTTTTTTGAATATTATTATGTTTAAAATTAGAAATATTATAGGAATTATTTTTATAATAAAGGGAGATATTATCCTTTGGTAAAGTGTTTAAAACACCATTTTTAATAACTATATCAATATCATTATAAATAAAGAAATATTTACCATCTTTTTTCCTTATTTTCAAAATATCCTGAGGTGAAGCAATTGAAAATGAGATTTCACTGTTAAATATCTTCCAGGTATTGGCTCCTTTTATTAAAATGAAATCATCTGTAATATCTAAAAAATTATTGAGTCCAGGATTCAAAATTACATCCTCATTGTTTTCTATGGTAATAGTTTGAGTTCCTAGAATAATAGTAGAGTTATTTCGAGTAAAATTTAAGGTATTTATGGAATAGTTTAGGGAGTTATTAAGATTTATAGTGGCATTTTTTGTAGTTTCTATTTTATAAATATAGGAGTTCCTATCGGTTATAGTAAGAATATTATTAGTGAAATCTGAGAAAATTGTATTATTAAAATTATTAAAACTAATAACATCTTGGAAGATAAGTGTATTTGTATCGGAAAGGTAGAATTTTTCATGAATAGCTGTATTTGCAATGGTTATAAGAATATTAAATATCTGAAGGGTGTTAAGATTTGTGATTTTCCACCAATTATTCAAAATCTCAATTTTATAAATATTATTAGCTCTTATTTTTGTAATTGTATTTTCAATTATTCTTTTATATTTATATCCATTATCCACGGATACTCCATAAATAAACATACTATTTCCTATTCTCTGAAAATAAAAATTCTATTAAGATTTTAAAAAAGTATTATTAATGTATTATTTCAAGAAATCATTTCAGGAAACTAAAATAGTCATCCATTTATATATTATTTATATATGGAAGATTTGATAAAAAACAGGATAGATGAGCTAGTTCGTTTAGTTAAATACTACGATTATATGTTGCATATTAAGGGAAAAACTCTAATTTCCGATGAGAAATACGATGCTATGCGACGAGAGTTAGAATCTCTAGAATTTCAATATCCACAATTAATTCGAAAGGATTCACCAAGTTTATATATTGGTACTATAGGATCCTCCTGTGAAAAAATAATTGAAAGAAAAATTCCCATGTTATCTCTAAAACATACCTATGAATTCTCTGAAATTGTAAAGTGGATTGAGGAAATGAAAAAATTAGAAACTCTAATAATTATAGAACCTAAAATTGATGGTGTAGCCGTGGATATTTCCTATGTTAATGGTATTTTAGACTCCCTTTCTCTCCGTGGTAATGGATTCTTCGGTGAGGATATTACTCATTTTGCTCCCTATATTAAAAATATTCCTTTATCCATTGATTTATCCATGAATTCATCCCTCGATGGTCAAAACTTCACAGGATTTGTGCGTGGTGAGGTAATTGCTTCGAAGGATAGAGTTAAAACTAATAATAGAAATTATGTTTCTGGTGCTTTGAGAAGAAAGAATGCCTGTGATTTAGGTTTAGAATTTTTTGGTTATCGTGTTATTTCCAATTTCCCAAATGGTCATTTTCCAAATACTCAAATAGAAGCTTTGAATTTTTTAAAAAAATATTTTCAATGTGCGGTTTTTGAGGTTTTAGATAATAAAATTGAAATATCTGAAGTAGAAAAAAAGATAGATTTTATTCGAAACTATGATTTTCGATTTTTTACGGATGGAGTAGTTTTTAAAATTAATGATATTACTCTTGGAGAATCCCTTGGAATTACAAATCGCTATCCCCGTAATGCCCTAGCCTTTAAGTTTTCAGAAAATTCTGGAGAAAGTGAAATAATTGGTCTGGATTGGAAAATGAATCGAAGAAAACAACTTATACCGGTGTGTAAAATTCATGAAATAATTCTAAATGGATCCAAAATTAATCGTGTACATGGTTATAATCGTAAATATCTCAAAAATAATAATATACATATTGGATCATTAGTAAAAATAATTCGCGTAGGTGATGTCATTCCTCAGATTCTGCCTCAGATTCTGCCTCAGATTCTATCGGAATCTAGTTCTCAAACGAGTTCTCAAACGAGTTCTCAAACGAGTTCTCAAACGAGTTCTCAAACGAGTTCTTGGGGGGAGTTATTAGTTTTTTGTCCCTATTGTCAAAATTCGATATCTCAGGATGAAAATAATTATTTTTGTAGTAATTTAAATTGTTCTGAGGTAAATATTCAGAAAGTATTATATTTTTTTGAGGTATTAAGTATAGACTCTCTATCGGAAAATCTTTTAAGACTTCATTTTTTAAAGAAGAGTTCTAATTATTTGCAGTCTATAGAAGAGATTATTTTAGTTCTCAACCATGGAAATTGGAAATCTGGTAAGGTTTATGAAAATATTTTTATACTATGGCAAAGGAAAAATATATCCCTTAAACATTTTTTAAAATCCCTTGGTATCGAAGGTGTTTCCTCGGTTTTTATTTCAAATCTCCCTATAGATACTATGGATTCCTTAGAAGAATCTATAAATAACTATTCTATTTTCAACTCAAAATCTAAGAAAAATAATAGTTTCTATGGTTTTATGCAGGAAAATCTCTCTAGAGTTAAAAAAATCTATAGTTTATTACAATAATATAATTTTTTAGTATTAGGGAAATTTCTTTCAATTTTTATTTCTAATTCCTTTATAGATACTATGGATTTCTTGTAGGAATCTATAAATAATTATTCTGTTTCTAACTTAAAATATCTATAATTTAATAAATATAAAAAAATAGCTTGCAAAAATGCTTGCAGAAATGCTTACGAAAATGCTTGCAAAAATAATTTTATAAAATTAAGATTTCTTTTAGTATATCTATGTTAGAATCCTAAAATGAGTCAAATTATTATAGAAAATCTTGAAAAAATCTTGAGAGAACAAAATTTGCGACTTTTATTCAAATCTAGCGAACCCATAGAAAATAATAAAATTTTGATCCTAGAGGAGGAAAATTTAAAGATTTTTAATAAAGCCTTTAACTTCGATCGATTAATAGTTATTAGCACTCCAAATAATAATGGAGAAAAGTATCAATTATTTCGTATTGAAAATCTATCTATGCAAAGTAACGAAGTGAAATTAAATTTAATAACCGATGTGAATTTTCTTGAGAAAAAAATACATGAATCTATAGAATTTGTTCAATTTGAAATTCTTTTACCCCTAGTTATCCTAAAGGATACTTTTATTGTTCCCTTTGAAAGTACGAATTTAATTATTGGTCGTAGGTTTTCTATTGATTCGGTTTTAAAAGCCTATCAAGATTCCCTTAATGTTATAGCCGTAAAGCAAATTCATTTCGATGTAGAAAATCCAAAGTTTATTGATTTAATTTCCTATGGAACTATTTGTGAAGTTAAGGATATAACGAAAAATGATCCTAGTTTAATGAAATCTACTTTAATAGGAAAATATAGAATAAATCTCACGGAAATGGTAGAAATAGATGGCGTTTTCTTCGGTAAAGCAAATATATTTTATGAAACATATAATATGCAATCCATTGGTTTATATCAAAAAAACTATCTTGTAAAGTTAAATAGTTTTAAACAAAAAAGTGGTAGTTCTGATATTCCCCTTGAACTTGTGGATATTCTAATAAATAGTATAGATCCTTGGTTTTTTGCTTTTACTATTGTATCTCTTGCAATTCTAGAAAAAAATAAAAGAAATTCTATTATGAAATTCTCTATTGAGGAAATTATGGAGGAAATTCTTAAGGATATTACGGAAAAACTCTACTATTTCGAACTGGATCAAAAAATAAATGAGGATACTAAGGTTTTAATTACGGAAAAAAATAAACAGATCTGGCTAAAGGAAAAAATTGAAGCCCTAAAAAAACAGATTAGTGATGCAAATTATCTAGAAGATAGTGACATGGCAAGTAAAGCTGGAGAAAATAAGGATTCATATCCGGAGCATGTCAAAAATGCTCTTTCAGAAGAATTAAGTAAATTAAAGAATTTACACCATAGTAGTGCGGAGTATAATTCCGTAAAACAATATATAAGTTGGATTTATTCTCTTCCTTGGTATTCCACAAAAACTCCTAATAAAGATATCAAGGAAATTCGTAAAATTCTCGATGAAAAACATATTGGATCTCCTCGATTAAAGGATCTTCTTATTCTTTATATGGTCGATTTTCTCAATGAAAGTAAAATCGGTGGTAATGTAATTCTTCTAGTTGGTCCTCCAGGTGTTGGAAAAACCTGTATTGCTAAGGCTATTGCGGAAGCTTTAAAACTTCCAAGTTATGATATAAGTCTAGCGGGTATGTCAGACTCTTCCATTCTTTTGGGATTCGCTCGAACCTATGTAGCTTCGGAGCCAGGTGCTTTAGCTAAGGGATTAAAGGCCACAAAAACTCTAAATCCTATATTTATTTTGGATGAAGTAGATAAAATTAATCAGCAAAGTGGAAAAAATCCTATGGAAGCCTTTCTTAGGGCTCTTGATTCGGAACATAACTACTCCACTAAGGATAATTATCTAGATCCAGCTCTAGATCTTTCTAAGGTAAATTGGATTCTTACGGCTAATGACTTAAGATCTCTACCGGCAGCTTTCTTAGATAGATGTTATATTATTGAATTAAGCGGTTATTGTCTTGAGGAAAAAATTCTCGTAGCTAATAAAATAATTGATAGATTAAATAAGAAAAAAGATAAAATAAAACTAAGTCCAAAATCTATTGTATATTTAATTAATAGTTATACCCATGAAACCGGTGCCCGTGAACTTTATAAAACTCTTGAGACGGTCTTAAAATGGGCTGCCCTCGAAATGAATTGTAAAAATTTGAAATCTATTGATATTTCTAGAAGTGATATTGATAAGGCTTTAATTGCTCGTCATAAAGTTCGTTTAGTAGAATTAGACTCGGAACCCGGAGTTGTTAAGGGACTAGCCTATACAGGCCGAGGTGGTGATCTCCTATATATTTATTGTAAAAAAGTTAAGAAAACCGATGAAAAAGAAATTTCATCCTTTACAGGAAATATTAAGGACGTTATGAAAGAGTCTTTGAAGGTTGTTTTCAGTTTTGTGAAAATTTATGCGGAAAAATTAGATATTGATTTGAATGTTTTTAAGGAATATGCTTTTCATTTCCATACCTCCGATGCGGCGGTTCCTAAGGATGGTCCTTCCGCAGGAATTACTATGTGTACTGCTCTAATTTCCCTTTTGAAAAACAAGAAATTAAAGGATAATATTGCTATGACTGGAGAATTAGCTTTAAACGGTCAGGTTATGCCTATTGGAGGTTTAGTAGAAAAAATTAATGCCATTAGTCGTTTTATGGAGCATAAATCAATTACGGAAAAGTTCCAAGTCTTTATTCCGGAGTCAAATCTTATAGATATTGAAAAAAATATACATCCTTCCGTATTAAAAAAAGTCAGTATTATCCCTGTTCATAATATCTTTCAGGTTCTAGATAAAGTTTTTGAAGAAGAAAGTACCTAGGATTTATTATCTCCCTGAATTTCCTTTTTGAAAAAATTGCTAGAGAATTAAACGGTCAGATTATGCCTAGTAGAAAAAATTAATGCTATTAGTTGTTTTATGGAGAATAAATCAATTACGGAAAAATTTCAGGTCTTTATTCCGGGGTCAAATCTTATAGAAAAAAATATATATCCTTCCGTGTTGAAAAAAGTTAGTATTATTCTTAATATCTTTCTAGATAAAGTTTTTGAAGTAGAAAGCGCTTAGAATTGATTGTTAATATTATTATTTATATATCTTTTTGAGGTTTTAGATAGAGTTTTGAAGTAGAAAGTACTTAGAATTTATTCTATGATATTATGAAATATGATTTTGTTTTTTGAGGTTTTTTTCCATTCTATATTTGAGATTTTGCCAATTAGTAGTAGTTTTTTTTCTGGAATTTTGAATTTTTCCATAAATATATATTTGCTTCATGGAATCTCTGGGTTATATAGTTTTTTATATTTCTTACCGAGGATAAAGGAGTTTTTGAACTTTAAATTTATATTATTTCTCTTATATTTTCTATTTTTTAATGGATTGTTTTTTTTTATATTTTTTTCCCATGATCAGAGTTTTAATATGCTATTTTATGTAACTTTAGGTTTGATATATATATTAATAGAGTTGGGTATTGAAAAGTTAAGAAAGAAGAATGCTATGAACTTGAATGAAAATCAGAATCTATTTAATAATCCAAGAATCAACGATCCAAGAATCAATGATTCAAGAATTGATAGTTCAAAAATTGATCATCCAAGAAAATTTATAAAATTTTATAAAGGAAATTTTTTATGGTTTATTTTGATATTTAGTGGAATACAATATTTTCTTAAGGGGTTTTCTAGAAATTTTTTTGGAAAGAAATATGAGATTTTTAGAATTTCTCTATCAATTATAGTTTTTGTATATGGATTGATAGAGTTTAGTATTGAAAAATCAAGAAAAAGAAATTCTATTTATATAGCATTTATGAAGTTAAATTGTAATAAAAATTTATTTAATAATCCAAGAATTGATAATCCAAGAATTGATAATCCAAGAATCAATGATCCAAGAATTGACAATTATAGAGTTGATAATAAGAAAGGATTAGTAAATATTGCGCCAAGAATTTTTCTTTGGGTTTTTATGGTAAATTGTGGAATAAATTGTTTAATTAGGAGTTTTTTTGGAGAGAAGTATCAGATTTTCATGATTTTTTTTTCAATTATTTTATATCTATATAGTTATTTTAAAAACAATGGAAGAAATGAAGAAAATTTGAATTTTTTACAGGCCTACGATCTTTCTATTATTATTTTGATGGCATCCTTTTGTTCTGGAATAAGTAGATTAGGATCGATTTTAAGTTATTTATTGATTTCTAATTTTTCCTTTAAAAGATCGGTAGTTTATGGATTTATGCTATCGGGAATTGTGAACTTCTCTTTTTTTCTAGCAAAATTATTTTTTTCCTTTGAGGAATTTAAATTATTATTTTTTTCATTCCTACCGTCTGGAAATATTATTTCGGGAAATAGTATTTCGGGAAGTATTATTTCAGGAAGTATTATCTCAGGAAGTATTATTTATTTTCTAGGAATTATTGGAGTGATATTTGTACCTATTTTTTTAATTATGAGATTTTCCGAGCAATATTCAAGAATTTTTATTCTTTTTGGAGTGGTTTTTCGTATAATAATATTTTTTTATTTAATACTTTTTCATTGAAATTTAAGTATAATTCTGAGATGTCTTTATATCTATGTTTATTTTTTTTTATATCTCAGATTATTAACTTTATTTCAGAATTTTTTATATTTTTTTTTAAAAATTATATTCACTATGAAGTTTTAGATATTCGTTTGATTACCGGAGGATTTTCTGGATTAATATTTTTTTTCTATGCATTATTTACTAAAAAGTCTATATTCACTAAGAAATTCTATAGGTTTTTATTATATTTATTTATTTTTTTTCTTTGTAATTTTTTTCTATGTTTGTTAATTAGTAAATTTCAGGATGATTATGGATTAAATCAGGATACAAATTATTTCTATAATATTTTTTTTAATATAGATAGTGCTGATAGCCTATCTTTTTCCTTAATTTCTATATTTCTTGGATTAATCTATATGGCAATATATATATTTAAAAATTCTTGGAAAAATAGAAATAGATCTATAGAAAAAATTATTTTATCTCTTTATTTAATATTTAATTCTATTAAAGTTATATCTTTTCTCATTGCCATAGGTTCCTTTATTGCCCTATTATATAAATTTCAAAAATCAGATAGTTCTGTGGAAAACTCCGAGGATCTTTATTGTAATAATTCTAATTTCGAATCTATTTCTACTAAAGAAATTTTAAAGGATGATAATTTCTCTCTTTCGTTTTCTAATGCTTTTACACTTTTTCTTCTATATAATTTTCCCTATGGTCATATTTGGATTTTTATAATTGGTTTTTATTATGTTCAGAATAAAAATTTGGAAAATTCAACTTGGTATACTTTGACCTCTCTTTCTTTTTTGAACTCTGTATTTTTTCTTTTTAAATTTATATTTTTCTTTCAATTTTTATTGGTTGTTCCAGAAAATTCTCTTATTCTTAAACATTTTCCAGGTTCTGAGTTTTTTCTTGTTCTTCCTTTTAGTTTGATAATTATTATATATTTCTTAAAAAAATTCCTTAAAAATGAGAAATCTATTAAATTTTTTATATTATTTATTTTTTATATTTTAATTTTTTTCTTTATTATACTTCCTCCCTTAGTTTCATATTTTAAATAAAATTTTAAATAAAATTTTATTTTCAATATTTCTAGAAAATTAAACTCTAAAGAATGAAATTCTAAAGAATGAAATTCTAAAGAATGAAATTCTAAAGAATTAAATTCTAAAGAAATTTTTGAATTTTATAAAAAACATCCTTTTCAAGAAAAATATCGTAATATTTATAAATATTATCTATTAAAAGATTCATTTCTTCACAAGCCTTAATATGAGATTGTTTAAGGTCTGATTCTGGTAAATCAAAAACCGTTAATCCGTGGGAACATAATTCCTTATATATATTACGATCATAAATTCCATTAAATAAATCAAAATTTAGATTCCTTTTCCAATTATTTAAAAAACTAATTAAATTCTTAGAGTTTTCACTTTTTATTATGGAAATTCTATTTAATATAATCATCCAATCGAAATCTGATTTCTTATCTCTAATTCTATTTTGTCTTTGTTCATAAAGTAATTCGAAAAATGGTCCATTAATAATATTTTTTTCATATTTATCAAAACGTATAATTGCATCTAGGTCAAAGAACCCCTCCATAACTGGCGTTAAAATAATATCTGCAAAATATACACCAAGCTTAGTCATATTTGTATAATTTCCCGCCGTATCAATAATTAAAATATCTAATGTCTCATCAATTTCCCGCTCAATAGACGCGAAATCTTCAAGAAATGCGCTTTGTTTGCTATCCTGATCACTTCTTTTTAAGGTTTTAACGGAGTATAAAGAGGGTACTAAATTTGAATAATTTTTCCTTTTTTCAAAAAAATTATAACTGCTTAATTGTCGAGTATCTAAATCTAAAAATCCAATTTTTAAATCTTTATTTCTATATAATAAACCAATAGATAAATGGGTTGCAAGAGTTGATTTCCCACTTCCTCCTTTTTCATTGGCTATAGATATTATAAATGGTTTTTTTTTATTTTTCACTCTTTATTATATCCTAGTCCAAATTATCACAAGAATTTTTTTTATAAATTTCTTGCTTTTATTTTTTTTTTATTTTATACTAATTAAGTCTGGAGAGATGGCTGAGTGGTTAAAAGCATCAGACTGTAAATCTGACGACGTGAGTCTACGTGGGTTCGAACCCCACTCTCTCCACGCGGGTGTAGCTTAATGGTAAAGTAATAGCCTTCCAAGTTATTGATGAGAGTTCGATTCTCTTCACCCGCTCCAAATTGACTTAGGAGAAAAAAATGAGCGAATTTAAAAAGCATATTAATATAGGTACTATAGGACATGTAGATCATGGAAAAACAACTTTAACAGCTGCGATTACACGTGTTTTGTCAAAAAAATTCTCAGGAAATACATTCTTGGCTTACGATCAAATCGATAATGCCCCTGAAGAAAAAGCAAGAGGAATTACTATTAACCAAAGAACAATTCGTTATGAAACAACTAATTACGAATATTCTCACGTAGATTGTCCAGGTCACGCAGACTATGTTAAAAACATGATTACCGGTACAAGTCAAATGGATATCGCAATCTTGGTTGTTTCCGCTGCGGATGGTGTTTGTCCACAAACAAAGGAACATGTTATTTTAGCAAAACAAATTGGTATTAAAAATATCGTTGTATTCTTGAATAAATGTGATATGGTTGGCGATGAAGACTTTATTGAATTCGCTAAGGAAGAAGTTGATGACTTATTAAAAAAGTATGGTTATACAATTCCTAATGAGTTCTTTTTCAAGGGATCTGCTTTGAAAGCTTTGGAAGGAGAGGAAAAATATCAAAAAGTTATTGAAGATATGTTTACCACAATTGAAGAAAAAATTCCTGCGCCAACAAGAAAAAATGATGAGCCATTTATGATGTATATTGATCATAAATTCTCAATTACCGGAAGAGGAACCGTTGTAACCGGATGTATTGAACAAGGAAAAGTGAAATTAAACGAAGAAGTAGAATTAGTTGGTGGAACTTCATCAAAAACCGTTGTTGCTACAGGTTTACAAGCTTTCAAGAAAGATTTCTCTGAATTGGAAACCGGATGGAACGTAGGAATTCTATTAAGAGGAGTAAAAATGGAAGAAGTAGAAAGAGGAATGGTATTAGCTGCTCCAAAAACTATTAAAACCTATAAGAAAATTACCGCTGAAATCTATCTATTAAAAAAAGAAGAAGGTGGAAGACATAGTCCAATCGTTTCCGGATATAGACCTCAATTCTTTATTGGAACAGGAGATTTTACAGGAACATTGACCTTAAAAGGTGGAGCCGGAGCTGCTGTGAATGCGGGAGCTGAAGAAGTAACAACATTATTTCCAGGTGATAATGCATCTATTGACGTAGAATTTCATACTTTTGTTCCAATTAAGGTTGGACAACAATTCGTTGTTAGAGAAGGTGGAATGACTGTATTAGCAGGAAAAGTTTCATCGGTGAGTGCCTAATTATGCGAGTAAGTACTGTGAAAAAAAATATTTGGAGAGTTTGTTTAGAATCCTACGATAGTAAATTGTTGGATGTAGTAGTCAAGAAGATTTGTACTATTGCGCAAACAAATTTGATAAAATTATCCGTAGTGGCTTTACCTTCAAAGAATAAGTTATTTACGGTTTTAAGATCTCCATTTATTTATAAAACTGCGAGAGATCAATACTATTTGTGTAGTAAGAAGAGAGTAATTTTCTTACATTTGCAACTTGGTCAAACTATAGATTTATTTAGAGATATTTCAATTCCTTCCGGTGTTGGTATCAACGTTAAACCAACTAGTGAATAAAAACTAGTAAATTTAACTAATATTGAATTAACAAATTTAACTAATATTGAAAAAATTTAAAAATTATGGAACAATTTTAAAAACTCTATAAATAATAAAATTCAAGGAATGAAATTCCAGGAAATAAAATTCAAGAAAATAAACTTTAGAAAATAAGTTTTTAAAATCTGAAATAATTCCAAAGAAATCTTTATAAATAATGAAATTCAAGAAATGAAAATTTAAGAAAATAAACTCTAAAAAATAAACTTTTTAAAAATTCGAATAATTCCAAAAATTCCACAAATAATAAAATTCAAGAAATAAAATTCCAAGAAATGAAATTCCAGGAAATAAAATTCAAGAAATGAAAATTTAAGAAAATAAACTCTAAAAAATAAACTTTTTAAAAATTCGAATAATTCCAAAAATTCCACAAATAATAAAATTCAAGAAATAAAATTCAAGGAATGAAATTCCAAGAAATGAAAATTTAAGAAAATAAACTTTAGAAAATAAGTTTTTAAAATCTGAAATAATTCAAAAAACTCTATAAATAATAAAATTCAAGAAATGAAAATTTAAGAAAATAAACTCTAAAAAATAAACTTTTAGAAGATAAACTTTTTAAAAATCTGAAATAATTCAAAAAACTCTATAAATAATAAAATTCAAGGAATGAAATTCCAAGAAATGAAAATTTAAGAAAATAAACTTTAGGAAATAAGTTTTTAAAATCTGAATAATTCAAAAAACTCTATAAATAATAAAATTCAAGGAATTAAATTCAAGAATGAAATTCCAGAAAATAAACTTTAGAAAATAAGTTTTTAAAATCTTAGTAATTCCAAAGAAATCTTTATAAAAATAGATAATAGAATTTGAATAATATAAATTTAGTAGGTATTTCAAAAATTTTATTTTAAAATTAATTAATAAAAAAAACTAAAGAGGTTTAATGGTATAATTTTACTATGGATTATAAAGAATATAATGCTAAAAATATTACAGTTTTAGAAGGTTTAGATGCGGTGAAAAAAAGGCCAGGAATGTATGTTGGAGATATAACTCAAGCGGTTTTGCAAATGGTTTTTGAGGTTATTGATAACTGTATCGATGAACACTCTATTGGATTTTGTAGTGAAATAGATTTTAATTTTAGTAATAATGTTTTTTCTATTCGTGATAATGGCCGTGGAATTCCAGTGGATATGCATGAAAGTGGAATGCCTGCTGTTGAAATAATTTTAACTACTTTGCACTCTGGGGGAAAATTTAATGAGGATAGTTATCAGTATTCTGGAGGTTTACATGGTGTTGGAATTTCCGTTGTAAATGCTCTTGCTAAATGGTTAGAGGTTGAAGTTTATAGAAATAATAAGATATATTTTATTCGTTTTGATCATGGAAAAACTAGTATAAATTTAGAGGAAAGAGGATATACGGATTTGAAGGGGACAAAAATATCCTTTGAGCCGGATTTAGATCTTATTGAGTCAAAAATGCCAACATCTCAGGAAATTGAGAAAAGATTGAAGGAATTATCATATTTAAATAAAAGTCTAGTAATAAATTACAAATTTGAGAATATAAGTAAAAATTTTTCCGCCGTTGGTGGAATTTTAGATCTTGCAAAAACTATTGGAAATAGTAATGATTCCCATATTTTCCACTTTTCCTCCGTGGCTATTGATACAGCTTTTTTCTGGGATAACGATTATGAGGAACAAATTATGTGTTTTACTAATAATATTTTTCAAATTGATGGAGGAGCTCACCTTGTAGGATTGCGAAATTCTATAGTAAAAACCTTAACCCCCTATTGTGAAGAAGAGTCGAAAAAAATAAAAATAATTGGAGAGGATATTCGAAAAGGATTGAAAGGAATAATTTCTATCAAGATAAATGAACCTAAATTTTCTTCTCAAACAAAAAATAAATTAGTTTCAAATGAAGTTAGAGAAATGATTGACAGTTTTATTTTTCCACTTTTAAAGGAATGGTTTGAACAGAATCCAAATACTAGAAAAAAAATTATACAAAAAATTATAAATGCCGCAGATTTACGTGAAAGAATAAATAATGAAAAGGAATCTATTAAGAAATCAACCGTTGAAACATGGTCTTTGCCAGGAAAATTAGCGGATTGTCAAAGTGATGATCCTGCTCAGTCGGAAATTTATATTGTGGAAGGTGATAGTGCCGGCGGTTCAGCAAAAATGGGTCGAGAAAGGAAATTTCAAGCGGTATTAGCCTTGAGAGGAAAACCTTTGAATGCGGAGAGGGCTCATTTTAATAAACTTTTAAATTCCGAGGTTATCGGAACTATTATAGCTTCCCTTGGAACTGGTGTTGGACAGAATTTTTCCCTTGAGAAATTACGTTATCATAAAATTATTATCATGACCGATGCCGATGTTGATGGATCTCATATTTTATGTCTTTTAATTACATTCTTTTTAAAAATGATGCCTCAATTAGTTTTGAATGGTAATATTTATGTTGCTAAAACGCCATTATTTAAGATTTCCTTTGGTCGAAGTCAAAAATATATTCAGGATGAGGATGAATTAAAATTATATTTACTGGAAAGATTTTGTCAAAATAATATTGTTAAGGATTGTAATGGTAATCTTTTGAATTTAGATAGTATTGCGAATTTAATTAGTGAATCTTTTGATTTCCGTCAATTTATAGAAAAAAAATCTCTTACTACCGATGAAAAAATATTGAGTTTATCCTTAGTTTATGATATTTTTAATAATCAAGAGGAATGTTTAAAAATTTTCAGTGAGGTTATTGATGGTGAAATTACTTTGATTTCTGAAGAAAAAGGGTTCAAAATTAATATTAATTCTTTATATGGTAAAACATCTTTTTTTGTAAAAAATAATAATATTAGCTGGAAAATGCCTCTATTTCCAATTTTATTGAATGATGAAAAGATCTATGAGCCTTTAGAATTTCTTAGACAAGTGGAGAAAAAAAGTAATTCTGGAATAATAGTTCAACGTTATAAAGGATTAGGTGAAATGAATCCTGATGAATTACGTGAAACTTCTTTAATTCCAGAAAAAAGAAAAATTGAAAATCTAATTATTGAAGGATCTATTGATGATACTATTGAACATATGCAAGCTATAATGGGAAATCAAAATAATAGAAGAGATTTTGTTCTTGGTTATATTCAAAAAGTCTTTGGTATTTATTTATAAAATCTATGAAAATTTGTTTTTATTTAAGAAATTTTTGGAGTTTTTAAAGTTTTAGTTTGGAATTTTGGATGTAACCGAAGGTGTAGCCAAGGGTTTCGCTTGGATTTTTATAATTTTGTTTAGAATTTTTAGAGTTTTAGTTTATGTTTTTGAAATTTTGTTTAGAGTTTTTGGATGTAACCGAAGGTTTAGTTTGAATTTTTAGAGTTTAAGTTTATGTTTTTGTAATTTAAGTTTATGTTTTTGTAATTTAAATTTGATTTTTTGAAATTTTGTTTAGAGTTTTTGGATGTAACCGAAGGTTTAGTTTGAATTTTTAAAGTTTAAGTTTATGTTTTTGTAATTTAAGTTTATGTTTTTGGATGTAACTGAAAGTTTAGTTTATGTTTTTGAAATTTAAGTTTATGTTTTTAAAATTTAAGTTTATGTTTTTGAAATTTTAGTTTATGTTTTTGAAATTTAAGTTTATGTTTTTGGATGTAACTGAAAGTTTAGTTTATGTTTTTGTAATTTAAGTTTATGTTTTTGGATGTAACTGAAAGTTTAGTTTATGTTTTTGTAATTTAAGTTTATGTTTTTGAAATTTAAGTTTATGTTTTTGAAATTTTAGTTTATGTTTTTGAAATTTAAGTTTATGTTTTTGGATGTAACTGAAAGTTTAGTTTATGTTTTTGTAATTTAAGTTTATGTTTTTGAAATTTAAGTTTATGTTTTTGAAATTTAAGTTTATGTTTTTGAAATTTAAGTTTATGTTTTTGGATGTAACTGAAAGTTTAGTTTATGTTTTTGTAATTTAAGTTTATGTTTTTGAAATTTAAGTTTATGTTTTTGAAATTTAAGTTTATGTTTTTGAAATTTAAGTTTATGTTTTTGTAATTTAGGATGTAACTGAAAGGTGTGACTAAGAGTCTAGTTTGGAGTTTTGGATATAACTAAAGGTGTGACTAAGAGTCTAGTTTGGAGTTTTGGATATAACTAAAGGTGTGACTAAGAGTCTAGTTTAGAGTTTTGGATATAACTAAAGGTGTGACTAAGAGTCTAGTTTAGAGTTTTGGATGTAACCGAAGGTGTGACTAAGAGTCTAGTTTGGAGTTTTTAGAGTTAGGGTATTTATTTATATTTTGAAGCTTCATCCTTTGCTTTTTGGTCTACCATATCATTATATTTGTTATTAGAATGGGCTTTGACCCAACTAATTTTGTAATTATTCAAGGGTTTATAGGAAATTAGTTGTTTCCAAAGATCTTGATTTAAAATTTTGTTTTTATTCCAATTGTTTTTTTGCCAATTATCTAACCAGATATTGAAACCATTAACAACATAGGAACTATCGCTAAAAATCTCAATATCACAGGAAAAATTTTCCGTTTTTTGAAAGGCTAATATTAGAGCTAGAATTTCCATTCTATTATTTGTAGTATCTTTTTCTCCATTTCCATAAAGTGTAATTTTGTCATCTTTTCCATCATTTTCTACAATACAAATTGCATATCCACCACTACCTGGATTACCTAAACAGGATCCATCGGTATATATATAAACTTTTTTTGATATTATTTTTAAACTCATTTTCTATTATATGGTAAAATAAAGTAAGGAAAGATGCCAGAGAGGCCTAATGGAGCAGTCTCGAAAATTGTATACTGAAAAGTATCGTGGGTTCGAATCCCACTCTTTCCGCTTTTTACTTGCTTTCATGATTTTGTTTTCATTTCACTCACTTCTAAAAATAACTAATTACGTGATGATAAAATTGGTTAAGATTTTTGCTCCGGTGATAATTTCCAATCTCTGAAAATCGCTATAAATTCTAATAATACATATTTCCTTTTCCTGTAAATTTAGCTGCGGTAAACATTAAATTGAGATAGATTCTGATTTCTGAAAATCGTAATAATAAATTAAAGAATAATAATTTTAGGTTATAGGAAAACAGATAGAACATTATTTTCAAAAAAAACACAGCCTTCTTGTTGAATTTCTATTTTTTTACTATCACAAAGAAAATATAATAATTTTCCATTACAGAAGATAGTTTCATGGTTTGGTAAAATGCATATTTGTCCATTTTGTCCCTCTAAAAACAAAGAATTTGCATATAAAGTTTTATCAAAATATAGAACCTTAAAGTTTTTCATGGGCCTCCGTAATTTTTCCAATCATATAGAAAACTGTGGTAGAAAATCCATCATATTCGCCCGATAGGATCTTTTCAACTCCCTCTAAAGTCTCTGAAAGTTTTACGTATTTTCCTTCCTTTCCTGTAAATTTAGCTGCGGTAAACATCGGTTGAGATAGAAAGTTTTGTAAAATTCTAGCTCTTTTTACTATTGTTTTTTGCTCCGGTGATAATTCCTGATCTCCGAAAATTGCAATAATATTTTTTAATTCCATATATTCCTGTAACAGTTTTTTTGCATTATTAGCTAAATCATAGTGTCTTTGACCTAAATTCTTAGGAGTTAATTCCTTTGAATTGGATAGTAAAGGGTTAACCGCTGGAAAAATTCCCGTAGCAGCAATGGATCTATCCAATAAAACCTGACCACTTAAGTGATTAAATGTTGCCGCAGGAGCCGGGTCTGTCATATCATCCGCAGGAATAAATATAGCTTGAATACTTGTTATGGATCCAGTTTTTGTAGATACAATTCTATCCTGAATCTCTCCGATTTCCTTAATTAAGGTAGGTTGATATCCTAAAACCGATGGTGTTCTTCCTAGTAAAGTTGAAATTTCACTTCCCGCTTGCACAAATCTAAAAATATTATCCACAAATAGCAAAACATCCTTTCCTTCTTCTAAGAATTTTTCTGCAATGGTTAAACCGGAGTGCACAACTCGATTTCTCTGTCCTGGAGATTCTGACATTTGTCCTAAAACCATGGAAACTCGAGAATTATTTCCCTCTAAATCAATTACTGAGCTGTCAATCATGGATTCATATAGCTCCAATCCTTCACGAATTCTCTCTCCCGCTCCGATAAAAACAGAATATCCATCGTGTTTCATAGCAATATTATGAATTAATTCCGTAATTAAAACAGTTTTTCCAACTCCTGCTCCTCCGAAAAATCCAATTTTTCCTCCCTTAACATAGGGCGCAAATAAATCTAAAACCTTAATTCCAGTTTCTAAAATTGCAACCTTATTGGAAAGTTCCATAAATGCCGGTGGTTTTTTATGAATTTTATCCTCTCTTTCAAAACTATATTCGTCTCGACCATCTAAAGGCTCTCCCAATGGATTAATTACTCTTCCTAAAGTTCCACTTCCAACTCCAATTTTTATTGGAGATTCCGTATCAAAGACAATATCTCCTCTTTTAAATCCTTTTGTGCTGTTCATGCTCACACATCGAAAAATATTACTTCCTAAATACTGTGAAACCTCCATAACTGTCTTTTTTTTATTTTTAATTAGATATACAGCATCAAGAATTTTTGGAGAATGTTCAAATTCCACATCAACCACAAGTCCGGAAATTCCAATTATCTTTCCGTGTTTTCCTAATTCATTTTTTTTGCTTAATCTAGCTTTCATTTTTTCTATTTCCATTTTTTTCTCCCTGATCGAATATACCAATCAAATTTTTTTTATCTATCAATTTTCCTATAATTTGTTTTAATTTATCTTTAAACTGCTTTAATTTATCTTTAAAATTTTCTATTTTTAACTCAATTTCCATATTATCCTCCTTGACCAGAGTGGTCTTGACCAGAGTGGTCTTGACCAGAAGTGGTCTTGACCTGAAATTCCAATCAATATCTCATTAGTAATCGAATTTTTGCGAAATCCGATGACTAATCTTTTTTGTAATTTCATTTTTCCAAACTTAACTTCCATGTTATTCTCTTCCTTGACCTGAAATTCCAATCAATATCTCATTAGTAATCGAATTTTGACGGAATTTGTTCATATTTAGACTTAAGGTTTTGATAACTTCCTTACTATTTTCCATAGCACTTTTCATCATAGAACTTCGGTTACAATTTTCAAAATATATACCTAAATTAAAAACATATTCTAAAAAAGTCTTAATATATATTTTTTTCACAGATTTAGCTTGATATTCTAAAATATAATCCTTGTCAAAACAATTTTGGTCAAAACAATTTTTGTTAAGATAATCATTATTATAACAATCGTTATAACAATCGTTATTAAATTCTATTTTCTTTTTAGGTTTCAAACTAATGGTTTTAGTGGATTTATCAAAAAAACTATTTACTCTAAATTCAAAATTTTCATTGTCATTAATATTTTCTAAAATAATATTATAGAAGTTTTCAAAACTCTCCGTAACTAACTCTGGATTAATAGATTTTTTTCCAATTTCAATAATTTGATTTTCCTCTATTAAATCCTCAGAATTACAATCATCACTATCATGATTATTAAAATCACCGCAAAATCCCACATTAGATTTAATAATAAAAATTATTTTATTTTTCTTAAAATTAAATACAGAGTTTCTGGAGTTTCTAGAGTTTCTAGAGTTTCTAGAGTTTCTAGAATTTTCCTCACAAGGACTTTCCTCAGGACTTTCCTCCAAAGGACTCTCCTTAAAGAAACCATTTTCATAGAAGATATTTTGTAATTTTCTAAATTTTTCTTCCATAATTTCTAGATCTTTTTTCGCCTTAGACATTTTAATAGAGGCAAGATTATACATTGATTTACAGATTTTATAGGATTGATTAGTGACAGATATTCTTTCTCGAATCTTTTTCAGATTAGACATTTATCTTTCCCTCTAACAATTTTTTTAAATATTCCTCATTACTTTCTATGATTTTACTCTCAAAACCCTCGAATTTTTTGATTTCCTCAGAGAAATTCTTTAAAGAAACCGAATCTTGAAATAAATTATGCTTTAATCCAAAAAGTAATAAAATTTGCTTCCATATAGGCTCTGGATCTACTCCTTGAAATAGAAACTCCTTAATTAAGGCTCCTTTTTGTAAAGTTTTCTTTATATCCTCCGATAAATTCGAAGAAAGCTTATTAATTTCCAATAAATCCTCATACTGTGCTAATTCCATTTTCAAAGATCCCGCAAGTTTACTGACTATAGGATATTGACAGGCACCTCCTACTCTACTTACGGAAACTCCAATCTTAATAGCTGGTTTACAATTTTTTAGAAACTCTTCCTGGTCTAGAAAAATCTGTCCGTCCGTAATAGATATAATACTTGTTGAAATATAGGAGGAAATATCTCCTGATAAAGTCTCACAAATAGGTAAAGCAGTTAGGGATCCCCCATGGGATAGGCCATCATCCTTTAATTGAGTAGCTCTTTCCAAAAGTTTTGCGTGAATATAGAACATATCTCCCGGATAGGCCTCTCTTCCCGGAGTTCTTTTAAGAATCAAGGAAATTTCCCTATAGGACATAGCATGGGAACTTAGATTATCATAAATAACTATGGCATCCTTTTTTCTATCCCTAAAATACTCTCCAATAGCACATCCAACCAAAGGAGCATAGTATCTCATAGCGGCAGAATCGGAACAGTTAGCAATTATAATAATAAAATTCTTAACTCCATTGCGATTTAAAGTTTCTAATAGTTTAGATGTATTTTTAATCTCCTGACCAATAGAAACATATATAGAAACAACATTTTTTTCATTTTTCTGACTAATCATAGTTGTAACTCCAATAGAGCTTTTTCCCGTATTCATATCTCCAACAATTAATTGTCTTTGACCACGACCAATTGGAATTAAACAATCAATTATTTTAATTCCCGTAACAAGCTGTCTATTAACTGCTGATCGTAAAATCATTGGAACTGCATCCGCTTCTACATCCTGATAATTTGTTGAAGTAATCGGCGCATTATTGTCTATAGGATTTCCAAAACCATCAAAAACTCTTCCAATCATAGCTTCTGAAACCGGTATTTTAAAAAACTCCTTAGTTCCTTTAACTTCCTCTCGAGCTTTAATTCTCATAAAATCTCCTAAAACTATAACACTCACGGTGTCCTCATTCATTTCAATAACTATACCTTTTTCCTTTGATTCTTTGAATATTACTATTTCTTCCATTTCTATATCTTGTAATCCGGAAATAACTGCAATACCATCAAAAATTGATATAACCTTGCCAAAATCTTTATATTCTGAATTAAATTCAAATCCTTGAATTATATCTTTTATTCTTTCATTAGCCATATATATTCCTTATATTGATTTTCTCATATAATCTCTCATTTGATCAAAGTATTCCTCAAGAGATAAATTTAATTTTCTTCGATTTTTTATGATCTCAAGACCATTATTTTTTTCCTTAATTCTATCGATTTTTTCTTCAATTTCGTTTTTTAATAATCTATATATTTTTTTTAAAAACTCTGTATCTCGAAATTTCTTTACTATTTTAAAAATAATATCATTTTCTAGCGAATTTTCAAGAGAGTTAATTGGATCTTTGATTACATCTTGAATTGAATCTTTGATTACATCTTGAACTTCATCCTGGATTAAATCCATTTTAGAATTTTTTTTCGTGATTTTCTTTGTTTTGATAGGAATTATAGTATTATTTTCATAGTTATTTTTTATACCTAGATTCTCCTCATTAATTTCGAGGTTCGAATTATTTAATTCAGGATCACGAATCTTTTCTTCGATATTTTTCAGAAAATTTTCTATATCTTTAATTGAAAAGATTTTAAATAGAATTCTATATTTATTTACATTGTATTTCATATATAAATATATATTATATAAAATAATAAAAAAAATAGTAAAAATTTTTATCAAAACTATTTTCTAAATAGGTTTATTAATTCGTTATCATTTTTTATGAGAAAAGGTTTTTGGTGGTCAAATGTTTGTAATTTTTTAAATAAATTTCTTGGTATTTATAGAACTAAGTTGAAAATGCTTATTGTTGGAGATGATATTATTTCCGATTTATTTATTCTTGCGGATAAAACCGTGGCTCTCTTCCGTCGGGTCTTTATTGATGGTAATTTTTCCTCTTTCTTTATTCGTTATTATTTAAAGGAAAAGGATCAAAATCGTGGAGGAATTTTTACTCGATACTCCTTTTTATATATGTTAAAAAATCTTTTAGGAACGACCCTAATATTTCTTATTACCTCTCCTTTTTTTATAAAACTCTTCAAACAGTCGGAAAAAAATGAAATTATTCTTCTAAAAATGATTATTGCCCTTAGCCCTCTTATTATTGGATTTTTTCTTTTATCCTTCTTTACTTCCCTATTAAATTCTAATAATAGATTCGAGATTTCTAATTTAGCGCCTCTTATTGGAAATTCAATTTATGTTCTTTTGCTTTATCTTTCCGCCTATTCTTGGATTTCAATTTCTCCTATGTGGGTTTTTATTCTTGGTGCTTTGATTTATACTTTTGTTCAGGTTATTTTTATGGTTTTCTATTCTCTTTCCTATTTTAAAAAGGAAGAAGATCTTGATCAAGATCTTGATCGAGATTTTAATCAAGATTCTAATTTAGTGGAATATAAAAATTTAGATTTTCAACAGGATGTGAAAAAAGGAATTGGTATTAATATTTTAATGCCCCTATCGGATGTTTTTGTTGGAATACTAGCTACTCTTCAAAAAATTGGTATGTTTTCCTATATTGAATATGGCCATAGAATTATATATGCGATTTTTTCTATTATTGCTATTCCTATTTCCACAAGTATTTTACCCTTTTTAGCTAAGCTATCTCTTAAGGATGAAGATCGATTTCGAGAGGAATCCACTAAAGCTTTTATGATTACCCATGTTCTTGCGGTTCCCTGTATTTTTTTAATGTTTTTCTTTTTAGAAGAGGTTATGACGTTTTTTCTTAAGAATATTTCCCGTATTAAGGATAAGGAAATGTTATCTAAATCAGTTTTGATTATTTCCTGGAGTTTATACTTTATGATGCAAAATAGAATTTTAAATTCTATAAATAATGCCTTTGGTAAGATTAATTCAACTTTAATTGGTTCAGCGGTGTATGGTGGTTCTACTATGATTTTTACTCTGATCTTACCTCGATTTAATTCTTATGGTATTATATGGGTTGGAAATGCCGCTTGTTTATGTCAATTTTTCTACTTATTATATGTTTCCTATAGAAATAAATTATTTAATTTTCGCGCTATTCATTATTTTGATTTCGGGAATTCCTTTTTGATTAGCTTTTTTTTAATCTTAACTCTCAAAAAATTCTTTTATTATTTCTCTTTTCAAGGTTTTTCTATATTTTATTACTTTGGAATGTTTTTAGTAGTTTTTGCTATTTATGGATGGGTTTTTTGGAATTATATCAAGTTTTTATTCAAAAAAATGGATTAAATTATATATTAAATTATCTTAAAATTCTAAAAAATGAGAAAAATTTTTTTTAAAAGGAGTATATTTCTAGAAATTTTCCGATACTATTTTTTTATATTGAGATATAGCCAAGTGGTAAGGCAGCGGTTTTTGGTACCGCCATCCGGAGGTTCGAGTCCTTCTATCTCAGTAGTATTCTCTGGTAGCTCAGTGGTAGAGCAATTCGCTGTTAACGAAAAGGTCGTTGGTTCGAACCCAATCTGGAGAGTTTTTTAGAGAGTTTTTCTAAGTTTCTCTATTTTTAACTTTACTTTTTTTTTAATTTTGTTTTTACAATAAAATATTTATATTTTTTTATTATTATTTTTCTATGGATATAAAATCTATTAAAAGTAAAATTCAGAATAATATTTAAAATATCGAAATCTTTCGTGGTTTGGAAATGAAATTACTTACTCCACAGGGTAGAGATAATATTATGTATTTATTATGCTTGGATTATATAATTCGAATTCCAAAAAATCCTAAGAGTGAAATTTTAGAAAATAAATATTTAAATGCTTTATCTTTGGCCTTAGAAAAAACGAATTTTATGGATATTAAAATTCCTGAAGTTGTATTTGCCCATTCTTAGTTTTCTATTTTGAAATATATTAAATGTGATAATGATTTTACAAATTTAACTGAGAAGGATAAAATACAAATATTTAAGAGCTTTACATAGGGTTGATATTTCTGGACCTGAACCTAGTAGAGAAAATGGTAGGTGATAATTTTTCTGTATATAGTGAGGATCTTTATTATTCCTTAGATGTTATGAGAAATTCTAATATTTTTAATTCTATTTTAGAGTCTGATATTTTGAATATTTGGAGTAAAGCTTTGACCTTTAAAGATTTTGAGAAATTTTGGATTCATGGAGATTTGACAAAAGATAATATATTATTAAATAATAAAAAATTATTTGCTGTTATTGATTTTGGATGTATGGCTGTTGGAGATCGTGCCGTTGATTTGTCTATTGCCTATACTTTTTTTGAAGGAGATTGTAGAAAGAAATTTCTTGATTTATTAAATTTAGACTTTGGAACTATTACTAGAGGTAAGGCTTGGACTATTTGGAAATTTTGTTTTGAAATCCGAAATTGTTTAGAAAATGATAGAAATAAAGAGTATATAAATTATTGTTTAAAGGTCATTCACTCCGCACTTTATGAATGAGTTTGAATCTATTAAATCTAAAAGTAGAATTATGTATATAAAAATGAGATTTAAAATTAAGTATATATATTAGGTAGAGTTTTGAAAAGTTTTACGGTTTATTGGAAATTTTTAATTTATTTTTTAGAATTTAAGGATATTTTTTAAAAATTATGAAAGTTGTGAGTGATTTGACTAAAAAAGATCTTGTTTTTTGATTTTTATTTTCCGACATTTTTCCTTTCCCCGGTGATTATTTTTACTTCCGCGGATAGTTTTTTAAGTTTTTTTAAATTTTCTTTAAATTATAAAATTGGAAGTTTTCCTTTATAAATAAGGGCGTTTTGAATTTTATATTAAATTTTGTTTTAAAAAAGATAAAAAAAAAATCATGTTTTTGATGCTACTGGCCAATAGATTGCTAGAATGATTTTATTGGTTGTTCAGAGATGTGAATAAAAAAGAAAAAGACGTATGGGTTTTTTAATAACGTAGTAGTTTTGTGCTAAGAGTTTGATCCTAGCTCAGAATGAACGCTAACGGTACTCCTAACACATGCAAGTCGAACGGAATAGAGAGGGTGCTTGCACTTTCTTTATTTAGTGGCAAACGGGTGAGTAACGCGTGAGAATGTGCCCCTCAATGTAGGATAGCCTCTAGAAATGGAGGGTAATACTGCATACTCCGAGAAATCGGGAAAGAAGAAATTCGTTGAGGGATCAGCTCGCGTCAGATGTGTAGTTGGTAGGGTAAAGGCCTACCAAGCAATTCTGTAGCTGGTCTGAGAGGACGGCCAGCCACACTGGGACTGAGACACGGCCCAGACTTCTACGGAAGGCAGCAGTGAGGAATTTTGGACAATGGGGGAAACCCTGATCCAGGGATACCGTGTGGGTGATGAAGGTCGAAAGATTGTAAATCCCTTTCGGGTGGGAAGATAATGACGTTACCACCAAAAGAAGCGACGGCTAACTCTGTGCCAGCAGCCGCGGTAATACAGAGGTCGCAAGCGTTATTCGGAATTACTGGGCGTAAAGGGTGCGTAGGCGGTACCGTAAGTCTATTGTGAAATACTAGGGCTCAACCTTAGTGCTGCAATAGATACTGCGGAACTAGAGATCGGGAGAGGTAAGTAGAATTCCTAGTGTAATGGTCAAATATTTTGATATTAGGAGGAATACCAGAGGCGAAGGCGACTTACTGGAACGATACTGACGCTGAGGCACGAAAGCGTGGGGAGCAAACAGGATTAGATACCCTGGTAGTCCACGCCCTAAACTATGAGAGTTAGATGTTGGAGGTTTTTGCCTTCAGTGTCGCAGTTAACACAATAAACTCTCCGCCTGAGGAGTATAGTCGCAAGACCGAAACTCAAAGGAATTGACGGGGACCCGCACAAGCGGTGGAGCATGTGGTTTAATTCGAAGGTACGCGAAGAACCTTACCAGCTCTTGATATATTAGTCGTAAGCCTAAGTAATTAGGCTGTCACGTTAAGGTGGACTATTACAGGTGCTGCATGGCCGTCGTCAGCTCGTGTCGTGAGATGTTGGGTTAAGTCCCATAACGAGCGCAACCCTCGTTTCTAGTTGCTAACAGGTAATGCTGAGTTCTTTAGAAAGACCGATGGTGATAAACCATAGGAAGGTGAGGATGATGTCAGGTACGCATGGCCCTTATGGGCTGGGCTACACATGTGCTACAATGGTAGTTACAAAGAGAAGCAAGTATGTGAGTATGAGCAAATCTTTAAAAGCTATCTTAGTTCAGATTGGTCTCTGCAACTCGGGACCATGAAGTTGAAATCGCTAGTAATCGTGGATCAGAACGCCACGGTGAATACGTTCTCGGGTCTTGTACACACCGCCCGTCGCACCACGGGAATTGGTTCTATCGGAAGTCAGTTGTCTAACCTGCAAAGGAGGACGCTGCCCAAGATGGGGTCAGTGACTGGGGTTAAGTCGTAACAAGGTAGCCGTAGGGGAATCTGCGGCTGGATTACCTCCTATAGAGGAATCGAAATTTATTTCTATTTATAGAATAGATTTCATGTACAAGTTAAGTTAGAATTCTTTAAAAATTCTTTTAAATAAAAAATTATCTAAGTAATGATAGATAATTCTATATACGTTTGAAGGATCCATAGGTCTTTTTCTTTTTAATTATTTGGGATCGTAGCTCAGCTGGTTAGAGCACACGCTTTATAAGCGTGGGGTCACAGGTTCAAATCCTGTCGGTCCTACCATTTTTTGGGGATGTAGCTCATTTGGTAGAGCGTCTGCTTTGCACGCAGAAGGTCATCAGTTCGACTCTGGTCATCTCCACCAATCTGTTGTTAAAAAAAAGTAAATAAAAACCGCATTAAAAAAGGAAATCAGGAAACAGTTTAATAATTTATGTTTTAAAGCATATTTTGTTTTATTGCTCCCTGATTTCTTAAGAGTGTAATTATGAAAAGGGCATCTGGTGGATGCCTTGGCACTAAGAGGCGATGAAGGACGTGATAAGCTGCGAAAAGTTACGGGGAGGTGCAATATTTCCAATGATCCGTAAATATCCGAATGGGGCAACCCACCACATTGTGGTATTGGCTTTTGAATAAAATAGAAAGTCAAAGCAAACCCGGGGAACTGAAACATCTAAGTACCCGGAGGAAAAGAAATCAAACGAGACTCCGATAGTAGCGGTGAGCGAAATCGGATGAGGCCTTTTCTTGAGAAGAAAAACAGATGAATCAATTGGAAAATTGAATCGTAGAAGGTGATAATCCTGTAATTTAAATTTTATTCTTGAGAAGTGAGTAGAACGGAACACATAGTATTCTGTTTGAAGATAGGGGGACCATCCTCTAAGCCTAAGTACTACTTAGTGACCGATAGCGAACAAGTACTGTGAAGGAAAGGTAAAAAGAACTCCTGCGAGGAGAGTGAAATAGACCTGAAACCGGATGCTTACAAGCAGTCAGAGGGGAATTTATATCCCTGATGGCGTGCCTTTTGCATAATGAGTCAGCGAGTTAATTTAATATGCGAGCTTAAGCCATTAGGTGTAGGCCAAGCGAAAGCGAGTCTGAATAGGGCGTTAAGTATGTTGAATTAGACCCGAAACCAAGTGATCTACCCATGGTCAGGCTGAAGGAAGAGTAAATACTTTTGGAGGGCCGAACCGGTTGACGTTGCAATGTCATCGGATGAACTGTGGGTTGGAGTGAAAGGCTAATCAAACTTGGAGATAGCTGGTTCTCCGCGAAATCTATTTAAGTAGAGCGTCAATAGTCTAGTGTATGGGGTAGAGCACTAATTAAGCTAGGGGGAAGAAATTCTTACTAAACTTAGTTAAACTCCGAATACGTACATGATTGTATTGGCAGACGGTCTGTGGGTGATAAGTCCATGGACAAGAGGGAAACAACCCAGACTGACAGATAAGGTCCCTAAGTGATTGTTGAGTGGGAAAGGAAGTAAGAGATCCAAAACAGCTAGGAGGTAGGCTTGGAAGCAGCCATCCTTTAAAGAAAGCGTAACAGCTCACTAGTCTAAATAAGATCTCATGCGCCGAAAATATAACGGGGCTAAACAATCCACCGAAGCTTCAGATGCTTTATAGGAATATAAAGCATGGTAGCGGAGCTTTCCATAGGCCGTAGAAGGTGTCTCGGGAGAGATGCTGGAGGTATTGGAAGTGAGAATGCTGACATAAGTAACATAAAGAGGGATGAAAATACCCTCCGCCGTAAGTCCAAGGTTTCCTGTCCAACGTAGTTCGGGGCAGGGTGAGTCGGTACCTAAGATGAGAGTGAAAACTGTAATCGATGGAAATCAGGTTAATATTCCTGAACCTTTGCAATAACGGGATTTCTAATTTATAATTTCTGAATGGATTGAAATTGTAGTGACGAAGTCTCCAGGAAAAAGTTGCAAGTAAGGCCGTACCGCAAACTGACACAGGTGGACTAGTATAAACGTACTAAGGCGTAGAGATAATGATGTTGAAGGAACTCGGCAAATTAACCCCGTAACTTCGGGAGAAGGGGGACTCTATATGGGCAACCATAATTAGAGTGGCACAGAAATGGAAGTAGCGACTGTTTATCAAAAACACAGGATTATGCTAACTCGTAAGAGAATGTATATGATCTGACGCCTGCCCGGTGCTAGAAGGTTAACAGGAGAGGTGAGAGCCTTGAATCGAAGCCCTAGTAAACGGCGGCCGTAACCGTAACGGTCCTAAGGTAGCGAAATTCCTTGTCAGGTAAGTTCTGACGCGCATGAATGGCGTAACGACTACTTCACTGTCTCCAACATCATCTCAGTGAAATTGCACTCTCCGTGAATATGCGGAGTACTCGTGATCAGACGGGAAGACCCCATGCACCTTTACTATATCTTTGCATTGATATAGGATTATATATGTGTAGGATAGGTGGTAGTCTATGAAGTTTGGGCGTCAGCCTGGATGGAGACAAAAATTGAAATACCACTCTTATGTAATCTTATATCTAACCAATAGCTTTGAATCAAGCTTTGGGACATTGCATGGTGGGTAGTTTGACTGGGGCGGTCGCCTTCTAAAGAGTAACGAAGGCGCGCAAAGGTAGGCTCAAAATGGTTGGAAATCATTTGTAGAGTGTAATGGCAGAAGCCTACTTGACTGCAAGACGTACATGTCGAGCAGGAACGAAAGTTGGTCATAATGATCCGGTGGTTCTGTATGGAAGGGCCATCGCTTAACGGATAAAAGGTACGCTGGGGATAACAGGCTTATAGCGCTCGAGAGTTCATATCGACAGCGCTGTTTGGCACCTCGATGTCGGCTCATCGCATCCTGGGGACGGAGTAGTTCCCAAGGGTTTGGCTGTTCGCCAATTAAAGCGGTTCGCGAGCTGGGTTCAGACCGTTGTGAGACAGGTCGGTTCCTATCTGTCATGAGTGTAAGAAAATTGAAAGGAGTTGCCCCTAGTACGAGAGGACCGGGGTGAACGTACCTATGGTGTATGGGTTGTAACGCCAGTTGCAGCGCCCAGTAGCTAAGTACGGCAGAGATAACCGCTGAAAGCATCTTAAGTGGGAAACTCGCCTTAAGACATTAATTTTCTCAATTAGAGTCGTGGAAGACTACCACGTTGATAGGTTAGAGGTGTAAGTATAGCAATATATTTAGCTGACTAATACTAATTACTCGATCGAATTATACTCTTAATCTTAATCAGGTTTTTATTTTATTTTATTTTTATAGTAATTTATTTTATTTTTATATATTATATATTTTTTGTATTGAATATAAAAGTATTAATGAATTTATGTTTTTTATTTTTTAAATTATTTATATTTATTAATTTTTATTTTATAAATATTTTTTAGGATATTTATAAATGAATTTTTTAATGATTTATTTATGTATAATTTTTTATTTTATTATATTTTTGATTATTTACAAGTGAATTTTTTAATGATTTTATAAATAGCTTTTATGATTTATAAATGAATATTGATATAATTTTATAATGATTAATATATTTTCTTTGGTGTATTCCCTGAGTTATTTTTTGATTCGAGGGATGATGCCTATATTTTTACCTTATTTTTTTAGAGACTGGGGTATTTTAGCGGTTTCATTATTTAATTTATTATATTCCGTAGCGCAGTCATTTAATGGTATATTTATGGAAAAATTTGGATTGAGGGCCGTAGGTTTTTCAGGAGTTTTTTTAGGAATAGTTATGATATTTTTGAAATATATGGAAAATGAAATCTACAGAGTAGTTTTATTTTGTTTATTAGGAGTTAGTTGTTCCTTAGCGACATTAAATTTGAGTTTTTTCACAAAGGAAAAGTATAAAAGTTCAGCAGCGGTTTTAGGAGGATTGAGATTGTTATTAAATTTTTTTATAAGTTTTTTTATATTATTTTTATTTCAAGAAAGGTATTTTTCCTGTTATTGGTGGGGAATTATTTTATTTAATATATTACTAGGAATTTATTTAATTTATAATGGATTTGAAAAGAAAGTCAGTGATTTATCAATAGAAAATAGTGGTAGAGCAGTAGATTTAATATATTTTAGTTTATTTATTCATGGAGTATTAGCATCTATACCGTATTTTTTTAATAATTCAGGATTTATGAATATATTATTGAGTAAAAAAGAGTTATCATCTATGGCTGGGTTATTAACCTTTGGATTTGGAGCCGGAAATCTATTTGTGGTTCTAAGTCAGTATTTAGATTCAATGAAAATAGTGATTGGATTAAGTTTGATACAAATTTTTGCTTTATGGAATATTAAAACCTTATATTTTCCTATTGGTTTTACATTTTTTATGATTGGATTAAATTATGCTTGTCATATTATATATATAGGATATATTTTAAAGAATTATCGATTTCCAATTTTTCTATCTGGTTTTTTTAATTTTTTAATTACATTATTTGCATCATTTATATTTTTACAATTAGTAAAAATGTATCTAGGCTCATCTCAAAGTCTAGAAAAAGTATGGAAAATTATTAATATATTAAGTAAAATTTCTATATTTAATTTTGTTTTATCTTTAGGTAATTTATATATCAATCAGAGAATTAAAATTTCTAAAAATTCCTAATTAAAATTCTTGTAATCTTTTATATTGTTTTATTTTGAGTGAAATGAACAGTTTTAGCAATTTCCTCAAGGGATGGAAAGGGAAATATAGCCCTAAAGAACATGTCACCATATTTAATCATTGTATCAGAGTCATGGGAAAGATATTCTGCAGAGGAAATACCGAAAAATTCAACACTCTCTTTTTTATCCTGAAGTTTATTTGATATTAAATTATTAAAAAATGGTTTATATTCTAAAGTTTTTAATAAAGAATCATGATATAAAATTAAAAATACACCAACTTTTTTTCCATATTGAGTTAAATAAATTATTGTAGAAATAGTTAAGGATGAAGATATTTTTAAAAAAACATGAAGAAAGGAGATAGGATTCTTTTTTTTATTATATTCAAATATATTATCAGCGAATTCAATGATAAGATGGTATCTACGTTCCATTTCCTCTATGATTTCATTAATACCTATCTTAGAGTTGTTAATTATTCTATCGCTATAGATAGTGAAGGAGGGTTGATCTTCACCGGAAAGGATAATATTACTATTTTCGCTAGTGAGAAGAATACTCATAATTAAACTATGAATTATATTAGAATTTACACAGCAAAGAAAATTATTTTTAATATCAAGAAAAGTAGGGGTATTACCATCCATAAGAAGAAAGGAATCCGGTTGGTGATGAGTTTTAAATTTTTCAAAACTGAAGGTGATTTTTTCGATATTTTCTACTTCAATAAACATATATTCTAAGTCGCAATAGGTACGGGTATTGACCTTAAGAATATCAGAAATATCTGGAGAAAGAGAGAAGAAACGATTAGTAAAATTAAAATTTTTTGAAGTCATATAGTAACGAGAAAAGATAGGGGTGAAATGTATTTCACGAATTTGAACATGAATAGAGTATTTTTCTAGAATTTTAGAAATAAGATCGCTATAGTTTTCTGATTTAGGTTCTATAGTTTTTTTTGATGAAAAAATATGGAAAATATTATCAACTTTATAGAAATTTTGAAATATAAAAAAAATAACTATACCAAGGGTTAAAATAGATGGAATAAAAAAAGTTTTCTTATTGAAAAGTAGTAAAATTTCGCCTATAGCACCACAGAATTTAAAGGGAAAAAGAATAAAATTATCTAAAATTATAGAAATTGATAAAACTATAATAGGAAAAGGAATATTGATTAAAAAAAAAGGAAATATAAAAATATTATATCCAAAAATCTTTAATAATAGAAAACCTATTTTACCAATGGAACATAGCAAAATAAGGAAAATTTCTAGAAAAAAAATGCGTAGTAAAGTATTATTCATAAACTAAGAAATTATAGCAATTTAATTATTAATTTGCATTAATACAATAAAAAACTATAATGATAAAATTTTAAAATTTCATTTTTTAAATTTGGATGAAACTTCAGAAAAAAATAATAAAATAAAAATATGATAAAAGTTAGATTTGCTCCATCGCCTACGGGAGAAATGCATATTGGAAATCTCAGAACTGCTATAATAAATTGGATATTTGCAAGAAAATTTCAAGGAAAACTCTATCTTCGAATAGAGGATACGGACGGAGAACGATCTAAGGATGAATATGTAGAAAAACTTTTAAAGGTTTTAAAAACTATGAAGATTGATTACGATGAATTTGATAATAATAAAGGTACGGAAAAAGGAATAATGTATCAATCAAAGAGATTAGAAATCTATAGAAAAAAAGCTCAGGAAATTTACAATCAAGGTATGGCTTTTTATTGTGAATGTGAAAAAGATTCTGAAGAAATTTGTCTTTGTAAAAATAAAAATTTAGAAAAGGGAGTGTTACGTTTTAGAGTTCCTGATCGAGTTTTGTCCTTTGAAGATCGGATTTTTGGAAAATTAGAAATAGAAAGTAAAACCTTAGAAAATTTTGCTCTTCTACGTAGTGATGGTAGTCCAACCTATATGTTAGCGGTGGTTGTGGATGATATTGAAATGGAAATTACTCATATTATTCGTGGAGAAGATCATAAAACTAATACATTTAAGCAAATTTTAATTTATGAAGCTTTAAATAGTAAAATACCTGAGTTTGCCCATCTTCCTATAATTATTGGAGAGGATAATAAGAAATTATCAAAAAGAAATGGTAATGTAAATGTGCAGTATTATTTGAATCAAGGGTTTGTGCCGGATTCTTTATTCAATTTTCTTTTAAGATTAGGTTGGGGATATAAAAATGAGGAAATAATATCTAAGGAGCGAATTAAGGAAATATTTGATTTTAGAGATGTTAAAAGATCTCCTGCTAAGTTTGATGAGAAAAAATGTTTAAGTTTTTCCAAAACCTATTTAAAAAATAAAGAATATTGTGAAGAGTTGAAACAATATATAGAGGAATTTAAGAATCTTACCTTAACTCCTAGGGAAAATCGTTTTATAGAAGAGATTTACGAAGAAGTATCCAAGAGAAGTAGTACATTCTCTGAATTCTATGAACATATTGATTTTATATTTAAAAATAAAAAATTTTTAGAGGATAAAAATTTTATAATGTTAGATTTTCTTAAGAATCCGGCCGATCCGGCCGATAAACAATACTATGGAATTCTAGAGGAGTTATTTTCAACTTCAACAAATTTTTTTTATAGATTGAAAGAGTTATGCCCTAAATATGAAGTAGATTTTAAAGAAATTTCTGGATATCTTCGTCAAAAAATAACCGGTAAGGAATTTAGCCCAGATATCTTTATCATTATTGAACTTTTAGAAAAGATTAGATACTTTTAGATTGTCTCAATAATTTTAAACTTTCTTTTTCCAACTTTCTTTTTCCAACTCTAAACTTTTTCATAATAATTACAATTGAAGAATTTTTAACAATTTCAAAACTTCCTAGGTTAAAAAAACTCTCTTAATGGAAATTTAACAGGATTTAATTATTTTTATTGGTGTGTATTTCTCTAAATATTTTTTATAGAGCAGAAAATAATGGAGAAAATCAAGAATATTGGAATTTAGATTTATTTGATGCAAAAAATTTTGTCACGGAATTTAGAATCATAGGTCAGGCGAAAAAATATTTCCATGCACCCCTATCGGGTATTCCAACTATAAAATCTAAAAATGAAAATGAAAATAATGAAAAAATGATGATTTACGAGGGAATTTATATTGGTTTTAAGGATAAAAATAGTGCTCTATTTATTCGATATAATTTTGAAAAATTAATTGACCTGTTAAAAGGAAATACAATAGAAAATATTAAGGAAGAATTGGAGGATTCTCCGGAGGATTCTTTGAAAAATTCTAAAATTCTAAACTTTATAAATCAATTTATGGTGTCTTTAATAATTCGTTTATTTTTTCTTGTTTTTGTTATAAAAAGAAATTTTTTTTGGTTTATAATCGATTTTATGGATCATCATGATAGTATAGATATTGTACTATTATCCTTAATTTTTAGTCAGTATTTTCTTTACTCCTTTGTGGGTTTGAAATTCCTGTTCTCTGAAAAGTTTCAGTTATCTATTGGATCTGTATTAGAAAATTTCCATAATAATAAGATAGGAATCTATGGTCTATTTTTCTATAGTAATAAGGATTCAATTATTGGAGTATATGCCCTAGGAATGCCGGATAAATATATATACTTAAACCTCTCACTTTTTGGATTTTATAAAAATTATTTTTTTATTTTTTGTAAATATACTAAGGATCAATATAGATCCTATTTACGAGGTTATTTTGCCTTTAATCTACTATGGTTTTTTGAACTAAATAATAAAAAGTTACAGGTTTTTGGATTAATAAATTTATCTAATAAAAATAAGTATAAATTCGCTATAATAATAATTATTTTTTATATATCGATACAGGTGGGATTGCAAAAAAACCAAGGTGGTAATATTACTCCCTTTCTATGTATTGGATTATTTGCCTATATTGATACATTTAAAATGTTTTATGAAAATAAAGAAAATAAACTATTAAGTTTTTAAAAGAACTTTTTAAAAGAACTTTTTAAAAGAACTTTTTAAAAGAACTATTAAGTTTTTAAAAGATTTTATAGATTAATAAATTGTTAAGATATTATTTATATTTTTAAAGGTGTTTATAGTTTATGGAGCAAGTAAATTTTTTTATAATAATCCTCTAGATCTTTTTAATATAGATAATTTTACATTTCAATTATCGGTCTATAATCAAGTTTCAAAATATTTATTTAAACATCAGGATGAGGAAAATCTTATTAAAGTTAAGGATATCAACGAATATAGTGAAACCTATTATATTTCAGAAAGTTTCTATATTGGATTTCAGGATGAAGAAAAAGTTAATATGCTTATTCTAAGAATAGGATTAAAGGATTTAATTGAAAAGGTCAAATCCTTAAAAATAGGATTGATCTCTCTTGTTTTAAAACTGATGGTTTTTGTTATAGTCATTCGTAGAAATGTATTTTCTTTTGTTTTTGATTTTATATCTTCAAATATTGTAGATAAAAATCTTTTAAGTATGGTTTTTATTCAATCCCGTATATATTCCTATCTAGGATTTTTTAGTATGGGAGATTCCTATAGTATATCCCTTGGAGCAATACAAGATTGCAGTCAGCATAATTTTAATAAGGAATTTAATGGATTTTATATTCTTTATTTTAATAATGACAATCTTTTAACCTATGGATTTTATCTTGTTTTATCAAAGAAATTTCAACATTTTTCTCTTTATGGATTTTATGATCAGCTTGCTATAATTTTTTTTCGATTTTCTCAAAATGATAGTGGTCAATATGCTAGAGTATGTTTTTTTTTTAATTTTCTTGACCTATTTCTTAAAACTGATGATTTTAAAATAACCTTATTTGTTTTATTAACTACTAAAAAAAAATTCAAAATTGCTATTGTAATATTATTATTTTATATTTCTATAAATATAGGTGTAATTAAAAGAGGTGGTAGATTTATTCCTTTTTTTTCCGTTGGAATTAGTGGGTCTATAGATTTTGTTGAAATCACCTCAGTCTTTGAGGAATCTAAGAATAAACTAATTACTTTATAAATTCTTTTGAAATGTTAATAAATTGTTAAGATATTATTTATATTTTTAAAGGTGTTTATAGTTTATGGAGCAAGTAAATTTTTTTGTAATAATCCTCTAGATCTTTTCCATATGGATAATTTTACATTTCAATTCATGGTCTATAATCAAGTTTCAAAATATCTATTTGAACATCAGGATGAGGAAAATCTCATTAAGGTTAAGGATATTAATGAATATAGTGAAACCTATTATATTTCAGAGAGTTTTTATATTGGATTTCAGGATAAGGAAAAAGTAAATATGCTTATTTTAAGAATAGGATTAAAGGATTTAATTGAAAAAGTGAAATCCTTAAAAATAGGATTAATTTCCCTTGTTATAAAACTCATGGTTATCGTTTTAGCTATTCGTAGAAATATGTTTCTTTTTGTTTTTGATTTTATATCTTCTAGTGTGGTAAATAAATTTTTTTTGAATATGGTTTTTATTCAACCACGTATATATTCCTATTTTGGATTTTTTAGTATAGGGAATTTTTATCGTTTATCCCTTGGAGCAATACAGAATTGTAGTAAACAGAATATTAATAAGGAATTTAATGGACTCTATCTTCTTTATTTCTATAGAGAAAATCTTTTAACCTATGGATTTTATTGTATTTTATCAAAGAAATTTCAACATTTTTCCCTCTATGGATTTTATGATCAACTTGCTATAATTTTTTTTCGATTTTCTCAAAGTGATAGTGGTAAATATGCTAGAGTATGTTTTTTTTTTAATTTTCTTGACCTATTTATTAAAACTAATGATTTTAAAATAACCTTATTTATTTTATTAACTACTAAAAAAAAATTCAAAATTGCCATTGTAATATTGTTATTTTATATTTCTATAAATATAGGTATAATTAAAAAAAGTGGTAGATTTATTCCTTTTTTTTCCGTTGGAATTAGTGGATCTATAGATTTTGTTGAAATCACCTCTGCCTTTAAAGAATCTCAGGATAAACTAATTTCTTTATAAATTCTTTTTAATAAAATTCATAGGTAAATTTAAATAATAATTACTCTGATGATGCCATTAATGATGCCATTAATGATGCCATTAATGATGCCATTAGTTTTGGTTCAGAGATTATAATATCAAAGGACATTTTTTTAAAGAATTTCCTTTGTTGTTTTGCATATTGAAATGATCTTAAATTGATATTTTCTATAAGTTTAGAGTGAGAAATATTACCATCTAAATAATTTAAAATTTCTGAAAATCCTATAACTCTAGAATAATAGGAAAAAATCTCTCCCTTTGATTTATATATTTCTACCTCTTGAATAGCCTTATCTATAAAGGATTCCGTTCGAGAAGCAATATTTTCCATAATTTTTGTTTTATCTGGTAATAATAGAATTTTAAAAATTTTTTCAGAATATTTTTTAGGAAAAGATTCAAAATCCTGGCCTGTTTCAAGGAAAAAATCTAATTTTCTTTCAATTCTATAGAAATCATTTGAATGAATTTCTCCAATCATTTTATTATCTTCTAAAAATTGCCACCAATTTTCAATATTTTTCTTTTTTTTCTGAGTTTCTTCGGAGATTTCAACATTTGGAACACCTTTTTCTAAGGAATTAATATAAAAACCATTACCTCCTACAATAAGTTTATTATCTATATTTGAAATTTTTTCTATCCACCATCCTAAATTTGGTTTCTGATTTTTTAAAACATTAAAAAGAAAATGTGGTGATTCTTCAATCTGTTCTTGAGTTGGAGAACAGGATAAAATTTGCATTTCCTTCATAAATTGACAACTATCACAATTTACAATGTTTTTTCTAAACTTTTTAGCAATTTCTAGAGATAAAACAGTTTTTCCACTAGCGGTAGGTCCTAATAAAGCTATACTAAATTTTTCTTTGTTCATAATAAATCCTAAGAGTATTTTCCTTAGAATCAAAAACATGAGTAATTAAATACTTTTTCTGTAAAAAATCCAAAATTCCATTACGGGAATGAAAAATATTATAATTAATACCAAAAATAATAATTTGATGAAATTTTAATTCAAGGGTAAAATTAGATTTTAAAATCAATAGTAGTCCTACGGTAATATCCTTTAAACTATCTTGATTAATTATTTTTATATTTTTTTCCTGACATAAAAGTTTAATAATATTATTATTGTTACAGAGATGAGGACTCAAAATAGATCTATAACCTGAACATAGATTCAAAAGAGATAGTAAAACAGTTTTTAAATCTATATCCTCAATTTTTCTTTCTATTTCCTTAGTTATATTAAATATATTTTCTAAAAGATCAAAAAAATAGGTATGATCAAACTCAAAATTATTTTTCTTGTTTTGTGTTAATGTTCGAGTTTGTATAATAAAATTAATAATATTTTCTATAGACTCAGAATTGTTCTCATCGGGATTTAATTCTATAATAATACTCAAAATTGTCGCTTTTCCAGATAAATCATGCATGATTTGATCTAAAATATCAGTCATGCTAAAATATATCATAAAACAGAATTAATACTAAATTCTATTACTTGATATTCCATTATATAATATAGACTATAAAAAAACTTTTAATTCTATGAAATTATATTAAATCTAAAATATAGGTATAAAGTTTATCAATATCGATTTTAAATGATGAAAACAAAATGAAATCTAATATTATTTTATATGATTAAAATTAATCTCATAAATTGTGCAGAACTAAAACAATTAGAAAAACCAGTAATATCCGAAGAAGATATTGAGTATATTTTTTCTGAAAGTGGGCATCTTATAGAACAAAATAATGAAGATTTTATCACCAAAAAAGAATCAAGAAAAAAGGATATAGTAGAATACCATAATAGTCTAGAACCAACAGTTGAGTTTTATAGCATAGATATGGTAAAAGATCTTTCAAAACATAATGACTCTTCTATTAAGAAAAAACAATATATTACTGAGAATGGAGTTGAAATTATTACTAAGGATAAAATTAAAATTAGATTCGAACAAAGTAATAATAAATCACAACAAACATATTTAGTGGAATATTTAGCAAATAATATAAAATTGTCTGAAGATAATTTTTTTAAGCATATTTATTCTGAAGATAATGAGAAATTCCTTAATAAGCTTTATTCTGGAGAGGAAATATATTTTGATGGAAATAAAGTTAATGAGGTTAAATCTCAAGTTGTAAGAGATTTTATTGAATATATTAAAATTTACACAACTAGTTAGTCTTTCAATGGGAAATCCTCTATGGAGTAAAATAATAGACAAATAACTAAATAATTTTATAAGATTAAAAAAAAAAGGAAAAATCTAAGAATTAAATTTAAAATATAAGTATGAAGTTTATCAATATCGATTTTAAATAATGAAAACAAAATGAAATCTGATATCATTTTATATGATTACAGTTAGTTTTATAAATTGCTCAGCACCAAAACAACCAGAAATATCAGAAATATCTAATGAAAATAATATTATTGATCCTATAAAGATCTATAAAAATTTAAAAATAGATAAAAGAAATTCAAAGAAAATTAATAATAAAATAAGTAAGATTTTGCAAAATGGAAAAAATGATCAAGAAGATTTTCTTATACCAAATCCTAGTAATATATCTCCTTTTAATGAACCAAGTACTTAATATATAACATTAAAAAGAAAAATCTAAAAATCAAATCTAAAAAATATAGGTCTAAAATTTATCAATATCGATTTTAAATAATGAAAACAAAATGAAATCTGATATTATTTTATATGATTACAGTTAGTTTCATAAATTGTTCAGAATCAATGAAAAATATTGCTAAAGAAAATATTGATGAAAATAAATTTTTGATAGAATCTAATCAGTTTCTATTAATAAAAAAATATACTAATAGTGAAAATGAGGATAGTATTGAAGATAATATTGAATTTAATAGCAATATTGAACTTAATAGCATTATAGCTAATCAGTCTGAATTTAGTATGTGGATAAAAGCAAAAGAATACCATGATAATCTAATTCCAACGGTTGAGTTTAATAGCATAGATATGGTAAAATATTTTTTAGAATATAATGATATTGAGAGAAAACAATATATTACTGAGAATAAAGTTAAAATTGTTACTAAAGATAAAGTTAAAATTAGACTCGAAGAAAGTAATGATAAATCACAATCAATATATTTAGTGGAATATTTAACAGATAATATAAAATTGTCTGAAGATAAATTTATCAAATATATTTATTCTGAAGATAATGAAAAATTCCTTGATAAACTTTATTCTGAAAAGGAAATATATTTTAACGGAAATAAAGTTAAGGAGGTTGGACTTCGATTTTCAATAGATTTTATTAAATATATTAAAATTCACACAATTAATGAGTTTCTTGATAGGAAACCCTCTATAGAACAAAATAATAAAGAAATAACCAATAATCTTACTAATAATCTTATCATTGAAAAACACTTCAAAAAGGATAATCATTTTGATGAAAGTAAAATTGAAGGTGTTAAATCACAAAATACAATTAATAAATCTGAATCTAATAATGAATCTAAGCTTAATATAGATATGGCTATAAAATATTATGATAGTCTTCCAAAAATTGAGTTTGAAACTAAGTTTAATAGCATAGAAGAATACTATAATAGTCTAATTCCAACAGTTGATTTTAATAGCATAGATATGGTAAAATATTTCTCAGAATATAATGATATTGAGAAGAAACAATATATTACTGAAGATGGAGTTGAGATTATTACTAAGGATAGCGTTAAAATTATAAAATTCCAATTAGATGATAAATCACAATCAAACTATTTAGTGGAATATTTCATAGATAATAGAAGATTATTTGGAGAAAAATCTTTTGGAGAAGTTTATTTTAAAGATAATGAAAAATTCCTTGATAAACTTTATTCTAAAAAAGAAATATGTTTTGATGGAAATAAGGTTATAAATATTAGATTTGAATTTATGAAAAATATTATTAAATGTATTAGAATTCACACAATTAATGAAATTTTTGATAGAGCTACAAAAAGATATTATAATAATTTTCCAAAAGTTGAGTTTGAAGCTGGGTTTAATAGTGTAGAAAAATACTATAATAGTTTTATTCCAACAGTTGAGTTTAATAGTATAGATATGGTAAAATATTTATCAGAACATAATGACTCTTCTTTTGAGAAGAAACAATATATTATTGAGAATGGAGTTGAAATTATTACTAAGGATAAAGTTAAAATTACAAAATTCCAATTAGATGATAAGTCACAACAAGGCTATTTAGTAGAACATTTAAAATATGTAAACAAAAATTTTCAAGATATTTATTCTAAAGATAATGAGAAATTTCTTGATAAACTTTGTTCAGAAAAAGAAATATATTTTGATGGAAATAAAATTAATAGTATTAGACTTGGATGTATAAAAAAGTTTAGTGAATATAAAACAATTTATACGACTAATGAATCTTTTGATAGTAAATCCTCTATAGAACAAAATAATAAAGAAATAACCAATAATTTTATCAATAATTTTCCAAAAATTAAGTTTAAAACTAAGTTTAATAACGTAGAAGAATACTATAATAGTCTAATTCCAACAGTTGATTTTAATAGTATAGATATGGTAAAATATTTCTCAGAATATAATGATATTGAGAAAAAACAATATATTACTGAAGATGGAGTTGAAATTATTACTAAGGATAAAGTTAAAATTATAAAATTCCAATTAGATGATAAATCACAACAAAACTATTCAGTGGAATATGGTATCGATAATAAAAAACTATTTGAGGAAAAATCTTTTGAAAATGTTTATCTTAAAGATAATAAGCAATTTCTTGATAAGATTTATTCTAAAAAAGAAATATGTTTTGATGGAAATAAAGTTGTGGATATTAGATTAGGATTATTTACAAATGATATTATTAAATCTATGAGAATTTACACAAATAATGAATCTTTTGATAATAAATCCTCTATAGAACAAAATAATAGAATAATCAAGAATTTTAATAAAAAAAAATGGGGTTCTTTAAAACAAAGGAACAATGCAATAGTTCCTAAAAATAATAATTTAAATTATAATTTTGGAATTATCAATAAAAATGTATTAGAAAAAATAAATAATAATAATAATAATAATAATAATAATAATAATACCCAAGAAGAGCAGTATGCCCTTGAGAATGACCTTAGATTTCAAACTGCTAAATTTAATTTTTTGGAAGAACATAATAATGAGAAAGTTATTGATAATTCTTTTTCTGAAAAAGAAAAATTGAGCTCTATAATTTTTGTAAAATATGTGAGTTTCCTCAAGGAAGAAGGTGATAATTTTGAAATTATCAATGAAAATGTATTAGAAGAAATGAATAATGATAAAAAATAAAAAAATCTAAAAATAAATAAAAACAGAAGAAGTAAAAATTTAAAATTTATCAAAATTTAAAATTTATAAAAACTATGATAGAATTAAAAAATGGGAGCCAATTTCTGAAATTCAACTTCAGATATGCTCCAGGAGAAGTATGAAAATACGACAAGCGAAGAATGGAAGTTTTTTTATAAAAAAAGGAATGACAAGCGTTATGTTAGATAATGGAAACGTAGTACCTGTCACAGTTTTAGAGCAAATAAAAAATAATATTTTAGGAAAAAAGGATAATAAATCCCTATGTGTTTTTCATGGATATCATGGAAGATTTAACAAACCTCAAATGGAAATGTTTAGTAAAAATTATTCCTTTGGTAATGGTTCTTCCGAAAATTCCCTTAGTGGAGACGGAAATAATGAAAATAATCCAAAAAAAGGATTTATTAGAGAAATAGAGTTTTCAGGAAAATTTCTAGAGAAAATTAATGAAAATCCGGAAAGTAAATTTCCAGAAATAACTTTAGATTTTTTTGAAGAAAATACCTTTATTGATGTGTCAGCTTTTTCAAAAGGAAAAGGATTCCAAGGAGGAATGAAAAGACATGGATTTAGCGGACAACCGGCCAGTCACGGATGTAGCGTCTCCCACAGAGCTTTAGGTTCAACGGGAAATCGACACTTACCAGCTAAAACAATTAAAGGAAGAAAAATGCCAGGACATATGGGGCATGAATTAACAACTCAACAAAATCTAAAAATCATGAAAGTAATTAAGGAATATAATGTAATTTTGGTAAAAGGATCAATTCCTGGTCCAAAAAAAACATTAGTTTTCGCAAGAATGGCGGTAAAAAATGGAAAGTAAAGTTTTAAATCTTGAAGGAAAAGAATTAAGAACAATTACTTTAAAAGAGAACATGTTTAATGTAGAATTCAATGATGTTTTATTTAAGGAAGTTGTTCAATATCATCAATCAAATGCAAGAGGAGGTTTAGCAAAAACTAAGGCTAGATGGGAAATGAATTGGAGTACCAAAAAGGTAAGAAAACAAAAGGGATCGGGAAGAGCTAGAGCTGGTTCAAGGGGCATGCCTCATTGGAAAGGTGGATATGTAGTTTTCGGTCCAACGGGCAGAGATTATAGCTATACAATTCCAAAAACTAAGAAAAGAAAAGCTTTATTAATGTGTTTAACAAATAAACTACAGGAAAAACAATTAATTATCGTTGATAGTTTAGATGTAGAAAAACCAAATACAAAGTATTTTTTAAAGGTTTGTGAAAATCTTAATATTAACGAACACGCTTTATTTGTGGATTGTGATAAGAATGATAATTTTTATTTTTCTATGAGAAATGTTATTAAATTTAACTTTTTACCTCTTATGGGTCTGAATGTTTTGAGTTTAGCAAAGGCAAATCAATTAGTTATCACAGAAAACGCTTTAAAATTCTTGGAGGAGAAATATGAAATTTAAAAAAGATCAAAATTTTAAAAACGCGGATCTATTATGTTTGGAAATGTTTAAGGAGAATGTCTTAACAGAAAAATCCGTAGATAGGGAAATAAAAAATAATTGTGTAACCTTTTTGGTTCATAATCATATTACAAAAACTCATATTAAACTAGCTTTTAAATCATTTTTTGGTGTAGAAGTTATAAAAGTAGGAGTTATTAATACTAAGGGACATTTAGCTAAATTTCAAGGTAGACCTTTTCAAACAAAGGGTGCTAAGAAGGTTATGATTACCGTGGATGATATAAACAAGGTAAGAGAGGTTCTTAATGGATAATGTTAAGTTAAAGAAACTCAAGCCAACAACACCATCAAGTAGAGGTGTAGTTTTAGTTTGTAAAAAAAATCTTTGGAAGGGTGGATCCTATGGACCTTTAACCGTTAGAATCAAAAATCATAGCGGAAGAAATAATCTTGGAAGAATTACCAGTCAAGGAAGAGGTGGAGGAGCTAAAAAACTCTATAGAATTGTGGATTTCCGTAGAAATAAGGATGGAATGCCTGCAACCGTTGATAGAATCGAGTATGATCCAAACAGAACTACCTTTATTGCCTTAGTAACCTATGCCGATGGTGTTAAATCCTATATTTTAGCACCCCATGGTATGAAGGTTGGTGATAGCGTTGTATCCGGATCTGATTCGGATATTTTGCCAGGAAACTGTTTAAAATTATCGGATATTCCTATGGGAACTTTAATTCATAATATTGAATTAACTCCAGGAAAGGGTGGAAAAATGGCAAGAAGTGCGGGAGCATTTGCTTCTCTATCCGGTAAGGAACAGGGTTTTGCTATTTTGAAATTACCATCGGGAGAATTTCGTAAAGTTTCTCTAGAATGTAGAGCTACCGTTGGAATTTTATCGAATTTAGATCTTTTTAACGAGGTTTTAGGTAAGGCTGGAAGAAATCGTTGGAGAGGAAGAAGACCAATGAACCGTGGAATTAAGAGAAATCCTGTGGATCACCATAATGGAGGAAGAAACGTTGGTAAAGTTCTCTGTAATTTTAACGGAAACGTTATAAAAGGAAAGAAAACTAGAAGTAAAAAGAAATATTCTTCGAAGTTTATAATTTCAAGGAAGAAAAGGTAAGTAGATGAGAAAGACAAGAGGAATTAAACCACCATTTGTGGATTGGTATATTTTAGAAAAAGTAGAAAAGGTGAGAAATTCCGAAAGGAAAAACACACCGGTGAAAATTTATTCAAGACGTTCAACGATTTTATCGCAATTCGTAGGATTCAATTTTGAGGTTCATAATGGTAAGTCCTTTATGCCTTTATATATAATTGAAGGTATGATTGGATATAAATTTGGAGAATTTATTCCGACAAGGAAATTTGTGAGCCATAGTGGTGGAAAGGATCCAAGATCCAAAAATGCAAAAAATTCAAAAACTGCAAAAACCGCTAAACCAGCTGCAAAGGCTCCGGTCAAAAAAAAAGCAGGTAAGAAATGAAAGCAGTATTAAAAAATGTTAGAATTTCTACTAGAAAATTGAATCTAGCTGTAAAAATGGTTAGAAGAAAAAAAGTAGTAATAGCTGACACAATGTTAAAATTTGCGAAAAAGAAAGCCGCAGATATTTTGAGAAAAGTAGTTAATTCAGCAGCAGCTAACGCTGTAGTTCAAGGGGAAATTTTTGAAAATTTATATATTTCAGAAATTGAACTTGGTCCTGGAGAAACTTTAAAAAGATGGCAACCAAGAGCAAGAGGATCATCCTATAGAATATTAAAAAGAAGTAGTAATTTACGAGTAGTTCTATCGAGAGTGAATCCAGATTTGTTTGGAACACCAGTAAAAAGTCCAAAGGCACAATCAAACACCGATGAAGAAGAAAAATTCTTTGGAGATCGTGATTTGGAAAATAAAGTAAGAGATTTAGCAGAGGAAAATTTAGGAGAGGACAATGGGAAAGAAAACTAATCCAGCAGCAATTCGTATAGATTTTAATGGTTGGACAAATGTAGCATGGTTTGGAACAAAGAAAACCTACGGACAAAATATATATGAGGATCATGTTATTCGAACATCCGTTGCAAAGTCTTTTCCAAATGAAGTTATTGGAAATGTAACTATCGAAAGGTCCTTTGGTAATTGTGTTGTGTTTTTACATACCCATCGTCCAGGATTTTTGATTGGAGAAAAGGGTATAAATATTGAAAAATTACAGGAAAAAATTAAGACTTTAATTGGTAAAATTGTAAAAATCAATATTGTAGAAATCTTTAAACCGGAAGCAAGTGCGCAATTAATTTGTGATCAATTAGTTCAAGCTTTGATTAATAGATCGGATTATAAAAGATTGGCAAAATCCTGTGTTCGTTTTGCTATGAAATCTCCTTCTGTTAAGGGAATTTCAATTACAATTGCTGGAAGATTAAATGGAGCTTCAATTGCGAGAGTGGAAAAATTCAAGGATGGATCTGTTTCTTTACAAACCTTTAGGGATAAGATTATCTATGTAAAAAAAGGTGCTAAAACTATTTTTGGTATCTGTGGAGTGAAAGTATTTGTTTCCTATCATAGTGCTAATAGTTTTAATTTAGGAGGAAAGTATGTTAATGCAGCCAAAGGGTCGTAAGTTTAGGAAAGATCGAAAGGGAAATCAGGGAAAAAGCGGAAGAATTGCAACTTCAGGATATATGATGGATAAGGGAACCTATGGTTTGAAAATTATGTCTCCCGGAAGAGTTACAGCATCACAAATGGAAGCCGTAAGAATTGTAGTAAGAAGAATAATCAAGAAACAAGGTAGATTATTTTTCAGAATCTTTCCCCATAAACCAGTGACCACAAAGCCTGCGGAAGTGAGAATGGGAAGCGGTAAGGGTAGTCCGGAGTTTTGGGTAGCTATAGTTGAGCCAGGAAGAATATTCTTTGAAATAGAGGGTGTTGAGGAAGCTCTAGCTAAGGAAGCCGTAAGACAAGCGTCTTTTAAATTATCCTTAGAAACAAAATTCGTAAAGAGGTTAATATAATGAATAAAATTTTACATAAGGATGAATTGAGAATGGCTTTGAGAATTATGGTTGTTTACAAAATGCAAAAAAATATCAAGCCGGAAACAGGATTTAAGATGATTAAAAATTTGAAATCCGTAATTCGAAGTATAAAAACAGGAACTTTTAAGGATTCTAACAAAATGATATTAGAAAAATGTTATAATATAGTATTTTCTAGTGAGAATATGGAGAGTGCAAATGGAAATTAAAAAGAAGTTAATAGAATGCGTCGTTTCGGATAATAAAAGATATTTAGAAGGAACTATAAGCGTGATTGTAGAACGTAGATATAGACATCCAGTCTATGGAAAAATTGTGAATTCTAAAAAAAAGTATTTGGTAAAAAATCCCGATAAAAGTTTTTTAGAAATAGGTGCTAAGGTAAATATTGTGTCCTGTGCTCCAGTTTCAAAGAAGATAACTCATCAAATTGTTGGGGTATTGAATGTTAAGTAAGGGAACGAGATGTAGAATTGCGGATAATTCCGGTGGATTGACCTGTGAAATTTTCGGAATCTATGGAGGAAGTTGGAAAAAATGTGCTCGCGTAGGTGATTTGGTAAAGGTGGCTATAAAATCTGCTGTTCCAAACGGAAAAATCAAAAAGGGTGATATAAGTAAAGCTTTAATTATAAGAACTAAATATTGCGTAACAACGGTTGATGGCCATAGAGCCTATGCCCATGAAAATGCTGTGGTTTTGGTAACGGAAAATTTCCAACCTATCGGAACAAGAATTTTTGGTTTTGCTTCAAGATTAGCTTTTAAAACTAAGTATGAAAATGTAAATAAAATGGCGTCCTTTTGTCAAGAGGTGTACTAATGAATAGAAGATTAAGAAATAAAAAAATGTTTCCTAAGGTTTCCAATTTTAGAAAATGTCTATTAAAAGTTAATGATGAAGTTAAAATAATAGCAGGAAACGATAAAGGAAAAATAGGTAGAATAGTTGATTTTGACAGGAAAAGAGGAAAAATCAAGGTTGAAGGAGTTAGAATGCAAACTCACTATATTAAAAGAACGGAAACAGAAGCCGGTGGAATTATTAAAAAAGAAGGATTTTTTGATGTTTCAAATGTTATGTTTTTGGAAGAAGGTGAATGCACAAGACTAAAAAGAAATGAAGCGGGAAAGAGAATTTCCGTAAAAACAAAGAATGAGGTCTAGAATGGAAAAACGTTTAGTAAGTAGATTAAAGGAAAGCTATTATAAGGAAATTACAAAGTCAATGATGGAGAAATTCAATTTTACGAATGTCCATCAAGTGCCTAAATTAACAAAAATTGTTTTAAGTATGGGACTTGGTAAAAGAGATGTGAAGAAAAATGTGGATGATTTAACATTGTTAGCGGGACAAAAATCCGTTATAACAAAGGCTAAAAAATCCGTTTCGCAATTCAGTGTTAGAAAAGGGTTTGATTCCGGTTGTATGGTAACTTTAAGGGGAAATAATATGTATCATTTTCTCGATAGATTATTGAATATAGCATTATTAAACTGGAGATCCTATCAGGGTGTTTTGCCTAGATCCGTAAGTAAAATGAAATATGTTACGGTTTCCTTGGGTATTCCTGATAAGCGTATTTTTCCGGAAGTGGTGACCGATTCCTTGAAATCTGAAGGATTAAACATTACAATTTGTTCTGATTCTAAGGACAAGAATGAGTTTATATTTTTATTGGAATCCTTTGGGTTTCCAATGGTAGGAAAATAAAATGGCTAGTAAAGGCGATATAGAAAGAGAAAAAAGAATTCGTAAAACAATTGCGAAATATAGGGATATTAGAGAGGAATTAAAATCTAAGGTCAGAAATGTATCTTTAAAACCTCAAGACAGAGTAAAGGCTATGTTGGATTTGAATAAATTACCAAGGGATGGTTCCTATATTAGGGCAAGAAATAGATGTAGCGTAGATGGAAGATCTAGAAGTTATATGAGAAATTTTGGTCTTGGAAGACATAGATTTAGAGAGCTAGCGAGCGAAGGGTTGATTCCTGGAGTGAAGAAGGCAAGTTGGTAGGAGAAGGAAAATGACAAATGATTGGTTAGCAGATGGAATTACCCGTTTAAGAAATGGATCTGTAAGAGGACTGGAAAAAGTTTCTCTTTATAGAACTAATTTAGTATTACAGGTATTAGACAAGTTGCAAAGTTTAGGATTTATAGAGAATTTTTCCTGTGGGGAAAATAATAGAGATATTGAAGTTAGACTTAAGTATTACGAAAATAAACCCGTAATAAAATATATTAAGAAAATTTCAAAATGTAGCCGCCGTATGTATTCGGGAATAGATAGTTTACCAAAGTCAAAATCAAGCTTTGGTGTATTTATTTTGTCTACAAATCAAGGTGTTTTGAGTCATATGGAAGCAAAAAGACAAAAGGCCGGTGGTGAATTATTATTGGAGGTATTCTAATGTCTAGAGTAGCAAAGGAAAGAGTTGAAATTGCTGGAGTAACAATAGCTCAAGAGGGGAGAAATTTATTATTTCAAGGGCCTTTAGGGACTATGAAGCTGGTTTTACACGGAGATATTGAAATTGAAAACGATGGACAAACCGTGGGAATTATTGGAGAGGCGGTGAGTGCTTTGAAAGGAACTTTTATTCGTTTAATTAAAAATGCTGTAATTGGTGTAACTAAGGGATTTGAAAAACAAATTAAGCTAGTTGGAGTTGGTTATAAAGCTATGATTGAAGGAGAAAATGTTAAACTTAGTATTGGTTTCAGTCATCCGGTTTTGATTGCAATTCCTGAGGGAGTTAAGGCAACTTTAGCAAATATCGTAACAATTTCTTTGAAATCCTGTAATAAGGAATTATTAGGAATTATGGTTGATAGATTTTGTAAAACAAAAAAGTATAATGTTTATAATGGAAATGGAGTATTGGAAGTTGGTAAGTATTATAGAAGAAAGGAAACAAAGAAAAAGTAAGGAGTAGGAAATGAAGTTTAGTCAAAAAAAGCAAAGAGTTAGAGCAAAAGTAAAGTTAGTTAATGAGAAAAAATTGAATAGATTGGTTGTTCATAAAACCGGTTCGAACATTTATGCTCAATTAATTGAAACAAAGGGTAATGGAAGGATTTTAGCACAATTTTCTACCTTAAATAAGGATTTTAAGAGTTCTGGTTTTAAGGGTTATAATATTATTGGAGCAAAATTTGTTGGAGAAAAAATCGCTGAGCAAATTAAAAGTTTAAATATTAAGGAAATCGTTTATGATAGATCTGGATATGTATATCATGGAAGAATAAAATCTCTATTTGACGCGGTCAGAGAAGGAATTAAGGAGTAAAAATGGAAAATTTGGAAATTAAAGAAATTTTGAAAAATGAATCTCAAAATGAGTCTTATTTAAAAAATGAATCTCAAGAGGAAACTGTAGTTTCTATGGAAGAAACAGTTTCTAAGGGAGAAGAAGGAAGAGAAAATTTCAGAAGTAATGGTGGAAGAAATAATGCGAGTTTTTTCAAAAAACCTTTTAAAAAAAGAGGTGATTTTAAGAGATTTGATAGAAATGTTGATGATATTGCAACGGAATTAGTATCCTTGAGAGCGGTTTCAAAAACTAGAGCTGGAGGACGTCAAAGAAGTTTCTCCGTTCTAATGTTAGCGGGAAACGAGAAGGGATTAATTGGTTGTGGAACTGGAAAAGCTGGAGATGTAGTTGATGCTATAAAGAAGGCAGAAAAAAAAGCAAAAAAGAATTTAATTAAAGTTGCTTTAAAAAATAATTCCATAACCCATAATGTTTATAGTTATTTTTGTGGCGTTTCTGTTATTATGAAAAGAGTGCCTGAAGGAACTGGGTTGAAAGCCGGTGGAGTAGCTAGAAAAGTATTAAGATTAGCAGGAATTAAAGATATTTCCTGTAAATCTATAGGAAATGCAGCATCAAATCATAATGTGGTTTATGCAGTGTTAGAAGCGTTGAAACAGACAATGCAGGTTAAGCAAATTGCTAAATCCTTGAATAAAAATGTAAAAGAAGTATTAGAAAGGAGAATGTAGATATATGAATACAAGAGAAAAAATGAATAACTTTGATAAAAGTGCTGGAAAGAAAAAATTTATCGTAGGAAGAGGAATCGGTAGTGGAAAAGGAGTAACATCCGGAAGAGGAATGAAAGGTGATAATTCTAGAAGTGGAGGAGGAGCAAAACCAGGTTTTGAAGGTGGTCAAACTCCAGTGCATAGAAGATTGCCAAAGAGAGGTGGGGGTTTTCCCGATCGTAAACCAATTTTTGAAATAAATGCTAAGTTTATTGAGGAAAGATTACAGGGTAAGGAAGCAACATTAGAAAATTTGAGAGAGTGTTTTTCGATTTCTCCAAGTTTTGAAAAGTTGAAGGTAATTGGTGAAGGAAAGGAAGCCTATGATCAATTCACACGTCCAACCTATATCGATGGAAGAGAAAGACAACCAATTGAACATGACAAATATAAGGATAATCCTGAAGGTCAAAGAGAAGACTATATAAGTAAAAGAGTTGAAAAACTAGAGGAAATTTATAGTGATACTCAAGAAGAAGTTTTAGAAGGTTGTGAAAGATGTAAAGGTATGTCCTTAAGACCAAGATTTTCTGAAAAGAGAGATTCCTTCAGAAGAAATGAAAATAGAAGAAATGAAGATAGATCAGAGGGTGAACAAGAAGGTGACAAACCAGAAGTTGAACAAGAGGGTGAACAAGAAGTTGAACAAGAGGGTGAACAAGAGGGTGATGCAGAAAGCGGACAAGAAGCTAATGATAGATCTCAAAGATCCTTTAGCGATAGACCTCAAAGATCCTTCGGTGATAGACCTCAAAGATCTTTCAGTGATAGACCTCAAAGATCCTTTGGTGATAGACCTCAAAGATCCTTTGGTGATAGACCAAGTTCTGGTGGAAGACCAAGTTTTGGTGGAAGACCAAGTTTCGGTGGAAGACCAAGTTTCGGTGGAAGACCAAGTTTTGGTGGAAGACCAAGTTTCGGTGGAAGACCAAGTTTTGGTGGAAGACCACAGGGTGATAGACCTCAAAGAAGTTTTGATAGATTTAGGTCTGATAGACCACAGGGTGACAGACCACAGGGTGATAGACCACAGGGTGATAGACCAAGTTTTGGAGATAGACCACAAGGTGATAGACCTCCAAGATCTTTTGGTGATAGACCAGCTAGATCCTTCGGTGATAGACCAAGTTTTGGTGGAAGACCACAGGGTGATAGACCTCCAAGATCTTTTGGTGATAGACCAGCTAGATCCTTCGGTGATAGACCAAGTTTTGGGGATAGACCACAGGGTGATAGACCTCCTAGATCCTTTGGTGATAGACCAGCTAGACCTTTTGGTGATAGACCAAGTTTTGGTGACAGACCGCAGGGTGATAGACCTCAAAGATCCTTTGGAGACAGACCGGCTAGACCTTTTGGTGATAGACCATCTAGATCCGGTGGATTTGCAAGAAGTGAGAAACCTGAATCTAGATTTGGTTTTAGAGATAAGAGTTTTAACAAAGACGCTTAATTTTTTATTTTAGAAAAAGCTTAAGTTCTAATGGAAAACCGTAGGGTGATAAGCCATCTATATTCCAATGGATTTATAATAATAAGCCTGAAAGAAATAAGAGTTTCAATAAAGATTTTAATAAAGATTTTATAATAAAGACGCTTAATTTTCTATTTTAAAAAAAAAGTAAGTTTTGATGGAAAACCATAGGGTGATAAGCTATCTATATTCCAATGGATTTATAATAATAAGCCTGAAAGAAACAAGAGTTTCAATAAAGATTTTAATAAAGATTTTAATTTAAAAGATTTTTTAACAAAGACGCTTAATTTTCTATTTTAGAAAAAGCTTAAGTTCTAATGGAAAACCGTAGGGTGATAAGCCATCTATATTCCAATGGATTTATAATAATAAGCCTGAAAGAAACAAGAGTTTCAATAAAGATTTTAATAAAGATTTTAATAAAGATTTTATAATAAAGATAACAAAGACTTTAACAAAGACGCTTAAAGTATGAATTTAGGGATTTGTAAAAAATTTTATTTTTTGTTATTTTTAATTATAAATTTGATTAACATTATTGAAATAATAGGAAAATATATCTGAAATTTAAAAATGTGATAAAATTCTAGGTATGAGTAAAAAGAAGAAAACGAATAGAATCTGGATTTGTATGCAAAGTTCTGAAAGCACCTTTAGAAGATTTACAGAAAAAAGAAGAGTTGTTGGACATAAACTATCCTTGAGAAAATATGATCCAATTTTAAGAAAATATACTACTTTTAATGAAGTAAAATAATGATAGAAAATAAAGAACAGACAAAAATCCAAAAATTAAGTCCGGAGGTCATTAAGAAAGTAGCTGCCGGTGAAGTTGTTCAAAATCCTGCTTCCGTGGTAAAAGAAATTATAGAAAATTCTATTGATGCGAAGGCTACGGAGATTTTTATAACTATTGAGGATGGTGGTAAGTCTCTAATTCATATTCTAGATAATGGAGCTGGAATTCCGAAAGATGAACTTTTATTAGCCATTGAAAACCACGCAACATCAAAAATATCAACGGAGGATGATTTATATAATGTTCAAACTTTAGGATTGCGGGGAGAGGCTTTATTTTGTATTAATGCCGTAAGTCAACTTAAAATAATATCTCGAACTTCGGAAATTTCTACGGCTTTTTTTCTAGAAAATGAGGAGCTTGGAGAAACAAGTTCTAAGGTTGGAACATCAATTTTTGTTAGAAATATTTTCTATAATACTCCTGCAAGATTAAAATTTCTTAAGGGTAAAAATTATGAATCTCAATTAGTAGAGGAAGTAATTGAAAGCTATGCCGTAGCCTATGAAAATATTAATTTTACTTTTAATAAAAATGGTAAAATTATTACCTATAAAAATCCAATTTTAAAGGCCTTTAATTATGAATTTTCCGATAATATTAAAATTAATTTTACTATGGAAAACTACCACATATATGGAGATCTTTTAAATGGTGTTATGGGATATAAATATATGATTTTTGTAAATAAACGTTGGATTAAAGACCGTAGAATTTTAAATATAATTAAAAAGAAATATCGAGAGATTTCCGGTAAAGAAAATATCAGTTTTGTTCTATTTGTTGACTGTCCAAGTAATCTAATTGATGTAAATGTACATCCTGCTAAAACAGAAATACGATTCCAGGACTCTCTAATCTATGAATATATTTCTAAGGCTGTAGAGTACGCTATGCATAATAATCTTTCAGACTATAAATCTAATGAAATAATACTAAATAATCAAAAAAATATATTTTCAGAAAATAAGAACTTGGAAAATAATAGAAATATTTTGGACAATAAAATTTTAAAAAATATGGAAAATACTTTAGAAAATAGAATTTTAGAAACTAATACTTTGGAAAATAGAATTTTAGAAAATAAAGAAAATACTTTTAATAATTATGGAAATAATTTTAGGCATGAAAAAGATATTGGCGCTTGTTCAGGTCATTTAGATAGGGAAAATATCTGTAGAGAGGAGAATATAGTTATAGAAAGAGATATATTTTGGGATGATTTACGAATTATTGGTCAGTATTCCTTACGTTATATATTATGTGAAAATCAAAATAATTTGGTATTATTTGATCAACACGCGGCCCATGAAAGAATAGTAGCGGAATCCTTTGAAAAAGAAAGTATTATGCAAAAATTATTGAATCCTTTAATGGTAAAATATAGTGGACAAAGTCTTGAAAATCTCGGGAAATTAATGGAGTTTGATGTAATTGGAGATTATATTAGAATTACAGCTGTATTATCTTTTCTACCTTCGAAATACATTGATAAATTAGTATATTTTTTTGAAGATGGTAAAAATCCTGAAATGGTTTTATTTGATTTTATTCATGAATATGGATGTAAAAATTCCATTCGCTCAGGGGATAAATTATCTACAGAATCTATTGAAGAACTTTTAAAAACTCTAAGGAAAACTAAAAATAATCATTTTTGTAATCATGGTAGAAGAATATTCATTGTTTTTCCTAGAAATAAATTAGATAGTATGTTCGGTAGATGAAAAATTACAAATTAAATTTTATTGATATTGTAAAATTATTGATATTGTAAAAAATTATATTATAGTATGATCATGATAAACATGAATAATAGAATAAAAGCTATCGAGCAAAAAGGAAATAATAATATAGGTGTTTTAAAATCAAATGAATCCATAGATTTTGATAATAAATTTCTAGAGAATTTTAAGAAAATAAATTATTATAATAGTCAACAAATATTACAAAATTTAAAAAGTATAACAGAAAATATAATAAAAAATTTGATACAAATTACAAGTTCTATGATGAAAAATTATAAATCAACAGAATTACTAGATAATCAAAAACAAGCTGTTGGTGATATTTTAATATCTTTAAGTGATACTAAACTTTCTGCTAAGACTATTTTAAGTGAATTAGAAAAAAATAATATTAATAATATTAATAATATTAATATAATATATTTAAGAGGTTTATTTAAAAATATGTTTGAACTTCATTTAAAAAATAGAGAGATGTTAAATAATTATCTTATTTCTGAATTTGAATCTAATGCAAATTTATTTGAACAATCTAAAGAAAAAAATATAGAAAAAGATGCATATTCAAAGCAATTTTGTTTTGAAATAATAAATAAACTAAGTATAATGTTAAATACTAATAATGTAATTGAAGTATTAATTAATCTAAAAAATAAAAAGAATTTCTTAAAAACTAATAATTTTATTATTAATAATTTTATTCGTAATATAGTTGATTTTCAATCTAAAGTTTTAGAATATAAAGAATATAAATTAAAATGTAAAGAATATAAATTAAATTCTATAGAAATTTTGAAGTATCATAATATTTCCAAGGAAATAGAAAATAATATATCAGAATATCTGAATTCAGTTGTCGTTAATTATTCAAAAGATTCTAAAGAAATAAAAATAATAGAAGAATATAAAGAGTTTTTTGAAAATATAAGAAAAGAAATTTATGCAGAAGTTTTTGATAGTTTTTTGAAAATATAAAAAAGAATTTTAACCAATGATTAGTATTTAAAACTAAAAAAAACTAAAAATAATCATTTTTGCAATCATGGTAGAAGAATATTCATTGTTTTTCCTAGAAATAAATTAGATAACATGTTTGGTAGATGAGAATTATTATATATTGAAAAAAAAATTTAAACAATATTGAAAAATTTAAGAAGAGTGGATTATAATAATATTATGATGGAATTCATAATGAATGCTGTAGAGTCAAAGGAAGATATTGGTATAGAAAATATAAAATCAGAAAAATATATAAATTTTGATAATAAATTTCTAGAGAATTTTAAAAAAACAAGTTTTAATAATAGTCCAATAATATTAAAGAATTTAAGACAGATAATGCAAAATATAAAAAAAGATTTAAATTTAATTATAAATACAATGAATAATGAATACACTTCCTATATATGGTTAAATAATAGTGAAAGAGAATCTATTAATAATATTATAAAATCCACAAAAGATATAGATTTTATGGTTGATAATGTTTTAAATAAAATATCAAATTTTGAATTTTATTTGCGATCTAAAGAAAATAAGTTCAATTACTTTAAAGTCAATTATATGAAAGATTTAGAAATATTATATACAGAAATTATAGATATATTTGAATATAGTTTAAAAAATCAAAAAATGATAAGTTCCTATCTTTATAGGAAAGAGTGTGGAATTGATGAAAATTTAGATGATTCTAATGAAGAAAAATTATTATTATTTTGTATTGATAATATGATAATTGAAGATATAAAAGAGTTTAAATATCTCAATCAAGAATCCTGTTCTGAAATTATAAATAAGATAGCTATAATGTTACTTACAAATGATATAGTTGAATTATTAATTAATTTAAAAAGTGAAAGAAATGTCTTGGATATTAATCAACTTATTTCTAATATAATTGATTTTCAAGCTAAGATTTTAGAATATAAATATCCTATAGAAAATAAAATAGATTTTCCACTAAAAATTATAAAATATAACAATATTACTAAAGAAATAGAAAATAGAATACTAGATAGTTTAGATTCATTTATTATTAATTATATTAAAAGAAATCCTAGACTCGTTGTGAATAATTATTTAGAAGACATTAAAAAAAGAGAAATAATATTACAATATAAAGAATTTTTTGAAAATATTAATAGAAATATAGAAACTAATAATTCTACTCTAGAAAATTCTACTCTAGAAAATAATAACATGGAAAGAATTGCTTTAAAAGACTATATACATAAAAAAAGAGAAATTTTTTCAAATAATTTTTTAAGGGCTATTTTAAGAAAAGATTTAGAATCATAAATTAAAATTTATTAATATTGAAAAAAAATTAAACAATATTACAAAATTTAAGAAGAGTGGATTATAATAATATTATGGAATTCATAATAAAAGCTGTAGAATCAAAGGAAGATATTGGTATAGAAAATATAAAATTAGAAAATTATATAAATTTTGATAATGAATTTTTAGAAAATTTTAAAAAAATAAATTACAATAATAGCGAAATAATATTACAGAGTTTAGAAAATGTAATTAAAGATATACGTGTCAAGTTAGATTTTATTGTAGAAGAAGTGAATAAGAAATTTATATTAAATTTGAATAGTAGTAATAGAGAGTCTATAATTGATATTATATCATATACAGAAGATATAAAATCTATAGTTGATATTGTTTTAAAAGAAATATCCAATTTTAAATTTAGATTTAGAGAAGATGATTTTAATTATAATTTATATTTACAAAAAATATATACAAAAATTATAAAGATACTTGACTATAGTGTTTACAATCAAATGATGATAAAGAGTTATATATATGAAAAAATACCAAAAGAATATATTTTGTTTAAAGGATATGGAGAATATGAAGAATTTGAGTTTATTAATAAAGAATCCTGTTTTCAAATTATAAATAAACTAGTTATAATGTTAAATACGAATGACATAATTAAATCATTAATTAATTTGAAAAATGAAAATTTGAAAAATGAAAATTTGAAAAATGAAAATTTGAAAAATGAAAATTTGAAAAATGAAAATGAATCTTTCAAGATCAATGAATTAATTTTTAATATAATTGATTTTCAAGCTAAAGTTTTAGAATATAAATATATTATAGAATATGAAATAAATATTCCCTTAGAAATTATAAAATATAAAGATATTACCAAGGAAATAGAGAATAATATACTAAATAGTTTAGACTCTATTGTTGGTCATTTAGAAGATCCCACAAAAGGAAAAATAGTATCAAAATATAAAGAAAATTTTAGAAATATAAATAAGAACATTATGATTAATGATATTTATTTACTAGGAGCAATGGATTATTATAATAATAATACTATTCGTCATAGTATTAAATTTTACTCTTCAAAAGATTCTAAAGAAATAGAAATAATATTAAAACATAAAAAAATAGAAGATGGTGAAGATAAAATTAAGAAAAATATAGATAGTATTTTAAAATATAATAATCAAGATAGGCCTAAATTCAGAAGTGAAGTACTATGGACATTGTAGGAAGGCCCCTAGATTAAAGAAAGATAGTGTTATAGAAATTTAGTGAGTCGTAGAAGAAATATACATTATAAAATAGACTTCATAGAATTTAATTAGAAATTTTTAAAAAATTTTGAAAAAAAATAAAATAAGTTATAATGGTACAATTATGATGTTAATAAGCATAAAAGCGATGAAACCGAAGGAGTTTCCTTTAGAAAAAGAGTTTCTTTTAGAGAGTTTTAAAAAAATAAATTATGATAATAGTCAGATAATATTACAAAATTTAATAAATATAATGGAAAATATAAAAAAAGATTTAAAGTTAATTATAAATACAATGAATCAGGAACATGATTCCTATATAAGGTTAAGTAATATTGATATTGATAATGATAGTGATAGCCATATAAAATCTATAGGTTATATTATAAAATCCACAATAGAAACAGATTATATGATTAATAATATTTTAAATAGAATATTAGAATTTCAATCTAATTTGCAATTTAAAGGAGATAATTTCGATTATATAAACAATTTAAAAGAATTATATGCAGGAATTATAAGAATATTTGAATATAGTTTTGAAAATGAAAAAATAATAAGTGCCTATCTTTATGAGAAAGAGCATGGAATTCAAATCGAAGATTTAAAACAATTAAATGATTTAATTATTTTAAATTATGATGGAGAAAAATTAATGTCAGATATTGAGAATAATATAATTAAAAATATAAAAGAGTTTAAATATCTTAATCAAAAATCCTGTTCTGAAATGATAAATAAATTAAATATAATGTTAAATACTAATAATGTAATTGAAGTATTAATTAATTTGGAAAGTGGAAATGAATTTTTTAAAATTAGTGATTTAATTTATAATATAATTGATTTTCAAGCTAAGATTTTAAAATATAAATATCCTATAGAAAGTGAAATAAAAATTCCCCTAAAAATTATAAAATATAATGATATTACTAAAAAAATAGAAGATAGTATAATAGATAACTTAGATTTAATTGTTATTAATTATTTAAATGATCCTCAAAAAATAAAAATAATAGAAAGAATATTAAAATATAAAAAATTTTTTAAAAATATCAATAGAAATATAGAAATTTATAATTCTACTTTAAAAAATGCTACTCTAGAAAACTCTACTCTAGAAAATAATGATATAGAAAGAATTACCTTAAAGGATTATATAAGTAAAAAAAAAGAAATTTTTTTTGAAAATTTTATAAAAATTTTAGAACAAAATAATGAAGAGAAAGTTTTAGAACAAAATAATGAAGAGAAAAAATATGATAAAATACAAACATATAAAGAGGAATCTTAAATAATAAAATCCATAAACCAGGAGTTTTTAAAAACCTAAAAAAAAACTAAAATGATTAAAATAAGTTATAATAATATAATTATGATATTAATAATAAATAATATATATTAATAATAAATAATATAATGAAAGTTTTAGAACAAGAAAAAAAGAATTCTGATAATCAAATTTTTATAGATTATTTAAAAGAAAAATTGGATAATTTTCATAATGGTCAAATATTGTTGTATAATTTTGAAGAAAAAAAGGAAAATTTGGAAGAACATAGTTCTTATTTTATATATGATAGTGATGAAAGATCAGATGATTTTATATAATTTAAGAATTAAAGAAAATAATTTTTACTTTCTATTAAAAATAAATTAACTGAATATGTAGAAAAATCTAAAATATTAGATATTAACTTAAAAAAATATATATATTTTAATCAAAGATTATTCTATTTAGAAACTATTAAATACAAAGAAAATAATTAAATTACTAATTTCATTAAAAAATAAAGATGAATTCTTGAAATTTGATAAATTAGTGAAAAAGAAGAAAATAATATAATAGAAAATTTGAATTCCATTGTTATTAGTTTAAAGGATTTTAAAGAAATAGAAATAATATCAGAATATAAAGAATTTCTTCAAGAATCTCTTCAAGAATCTCTTTAAGATATTAATGAAGAAAAATGATTAAAAAATAAAATTTGATATAATGCCCTATGAGCAAGAAGGTTTTAAATTTGCCAAAAACAGACTTTCCAATGAGGTCTGGACTTCCGGTTTTAGAAAAAAGCATAATAAATTTCTGGAAAGAAAATAAAGTTAGAGAAAAAATAAAGAATAAAAGAAAGGGAGCGGAGAAAAAAGTTTTACATTTTGGACCCCCCTATAGTAATGGTGATTTCCATATGGGTCATGGATTAACCTATATTTTAAAAGCTATTATCGCGAGATCCTGGAATTTTCAAGGTTATGATATAGAAAATCTAACGGGACATGATTGCCATGGACTACCTATTGAATTATCCACGAAAAAAAATCTCAAAACACAACCAAAAAATCTTAAGGAATTTCTTCAGGAATGTAACAATCTTGCAAATAAATATGTAAAAATTCATGAGGATGATTTTGAAAGAATGGGTGTTTTAAAGGATGAAGGATTCTATGCCACAAAGGACTCAATTCCTGAGATTTATGAAGTATTTTCTAAATTAATATTAAAAAATCTTGTATATCTAGACCAAAAACCATGCCCCTGGTCTATTACGGAAAAAACTGTTATTTCTGAAGCGGAAATCGAATATAGAACAAAAATTACTAAAACCGTTGATATTGCTTTAGAAATTACCGATAGCCCTATTCAAAACCTTAAGGGGAAATTTATTTGTATTTGGACAACGACCCCTTGGACTTTAGCGGACAATGTAGCCGTATCCTTTAATAAAAATCATAATTATGTATTTGGTGAATGTGGCGATAAAATTCTCATTATTGGAGAGGATGTTATAGAAGATTTTAAAACTCGAGTCAGTTCGGATTTTAATAGTTTAGGAGTTATTTCCGGTGAAATTTTTGAGGGTGTAAGCTGTAAACATCCTATATACGATTATTCCGTACCACTTTTACATGGAGATTTTGTGGAAAAAAATAGTGGAACTGGATTTGTGCATATCGCGCCAGCCCATGGACTTGAGGACTTTGAATTATGTAAGGAACATGTTATAGAATTAAGGGAAAGTGTGGATGATTCAGGATTTTATTACAATTCCGTAGAAAAGCTCGGTGGAAAGCATATTTTTCGCGATGAGGAGTTTATTTTTGATCTTTTAGAGGGTAAACTTCTTCAGGTTTCTACTATTGAACATGAGTATCCCTTTGATTCCCGTAGTGGAAATATCGTTATCGATGGTCAGGAAGTATTTAAGGGAACACCTATAGTTTATAGAGCTACGGAGCAACTTTTTATTGATATTCACGCAATAAATAAGGAAAAATTAAAAAAAGATTTAGAGTCCTTACCCACAAAACCAGATTTTCTAAAACATTCTCTATTAACTAATATTTTGAATCGAAAGGAGTGGTGTGTATCAAGAAATCGAGTTTTAGGAGTTCCAGCTGCTGTATTTGTAAATCGTGAAACCCGTGAAATTCTTATAAATAACCAACTTCAGGAAAAAATTATTAAGCAAATGAAGAAAGATCCTTTATATTTCTTTTCTGAAAATTCTATTGATATTCTAGATGGTGTTACCGATGGTATTACCGAGGGTATTGTTAATAAGGAAAATTATGAACCTAAGTTTTTTGTATTAGATGTTTGGTTTGATAGTGGTTGTGTGGCCTATTTTCTTTCAAAATATTTTAATTTACCCCATGAATTTCAGGTAGCTGATGTCTATGCGGAAGGAAAGGATCAAGTACGTGGTTGGTTTCAGTCCTCCGGATTGTTATCCTATCTTTTAGAGGAAAAATTACCCTATAAAGCTATTGTTTCCCATGGATTTTTGGTAGACGAGCAGGGTTCAAAAATTTCAAAATCTAAGTCCGGTAAAAAAGTATCTCTTTCCGATGTTATGGATGAAATTGGAGTAGAAGTTCTATATCTTTGGGTAATGAGTTCAGATTTTTCCGATGATGTTTCCTATGGAGAGAACATTATAAATAAGGCTTCGGAGATGTATAGAAAATTTCGAAATGTAATGCGTTATTTAATTTCCGTGGTGGAAAGTGAAAATATCACAATGAACATTACAATGGATAAAGTTCAGGATTTTTTAAAGAACAATGAGTCTTTTCATTATTTAGAAAAATCAATTTTGAGAGAATTAAAAGTTATGCAAGGAGACTATGTAAAACATTTAGAAACCTATAGTTTTAGAAAGGCTTTCGATAGTTTATTTCTTTTTGTAAATCGTATTTCTGAATTATACTTTAATGCTAGAAAGGATACGCTTTATTGTGACTCTCAGGATAGTTTTGAGAGGAAATCAACGGTTTATTGCATGTATATTTTGCTACATAATTTGAATATTATTTTAAGTTCATTGTTAGCCTTTACTTCCGAGGAAATTTTTATCTATAGAAAGAAATTTGATAGAAGTTTTGACAAAAGTTTTGATAGCATAACAAGTATTCATGAGTTATCTATTTCCGATTGTTTCTTGAATGATTTTAAGGAATTTGATGATTATGATATTGAAATTTTAACTCCAATTTTAGAAATTATTCGTAAAAAAATAGAAGATTTTAAAAAAGTTGAGAATTTTAATAGAAATTCTGATTTGAATATTATTTTATCTAGAGATTTTTTCTTAAGCAAGTTATCTTCCGATAAATTATTCTCTGATGATCATAATGTTTTATTAGATATTTTAAGTAAGATTTCCGGAGTTTTAAGTGTGAAATTAGAGAATGATGATAGCTTGAAAAGCGATAGCTTAAGAAGCGATAGCTTGAAAAGCTTTGAATGTAAGATTTCCATTAGCTCTTTAAAAAATTGTGAAAGATGTAATCGTAGAAATGCTATTGATGATATTGAAAATAGAAATATTTGTTTAAGATGTTCTCAAGTATAAAGAATTATTTTATATGATATTAAAGTTTTTACCAAGTAAATTTCATCAAAGGATAATAGATTTATAGTTTAAGTTTTCTTATTCTAAAAAAACGATGTAAAAATATAAAATAAAAAATAAGAAATAGAATAAAGAAATATTTTAAATATTGAGAAAGTTTTGATATAAAAAAGTTAAGAATTGTAGTGATAATCATGAAAACTAGAATTATAAATACTAAAATAAATAGGATTTTAGGATAATTTCCATTTTCTCTGGAGAGATCTAAGCTAATTTGTTTCATTTTTTCAAATATTAATTTTTTAGATTTTAAGAAATCTTCATTAATTAAAAGAAATTTTTTTAAATTATTATGGTTAATTTCTTTATTTAGATTTCGTCGATTACTAATGATAGTTTTAAAATCAGGTTTATTGATATTCTGATGAACATCTCGATGAACATCTTGATGAGTTGGGAAATTCAAATATTCTTCGGATTTTTTTTTCAATTTCTGTAGAAAATCTATATATTTATTAGGTAAATTAGATTTATTAAAAAGGTTATTCAAATTTTCTAGAACATTATTTTCAATAAAATATAGTTTTTTTAGTAAATTCTCTATGTGTTCCTCCTTAAAAATATTCAGAAGAAATTCGTTATTTGGAAAATTAATTACTAAATCCTCTAGAAAAAAAACCTTAATACTTTCATCATATCCATTTTTGAATAAATTTCTAATATATTCTCCTTGTTCTTGAATAAGAAAATCCCTTAAAACCTTAATATCAACTATATTTTTAAAATGTTTTCGAAAAAAATCTATTATGCTTTCAATATTACCACCAATATTATTCTTAAAACTATCATAATTAAGAAAAATTTCCTTGTTTTTATAGGAAATAAATTTATTATTTAGAATATTATTAAGAATTTTCTCCTGTTTATTAGATTTAAAATTCATAATAGCTAATTTCATAAATAGAATAGAAAAAATTATAATTAAAAATAATAAAAGTAAAAATTCATAGCCTAAATCCCTTAGGGTGTAATTTTTTAAACTATCACTAGAAATAATTATAAAAATTGATAGAAATAAAATAATATTATAGAAATATCCTAGGAAAATATAGCTATTTTTATTATAAACTAAAGTATTTGAATTTTTTTGCAAATTTCTTAGAAAATTCTTTCTTTTCTCTTGTACTTTTTTAAAATTCCATAAACCAAAAAAAATAGTTAAATTTAAAACAATAAGACCAATAACCTTCCTAATTACGGAATGATTATTTTGTAAATATTTTATGATATCTTCTTTTTTTGAGATATTATTTATCATTTTTTTTCATGAAAATTCTACAAAGTGTTATAAATAAAGCAATAAAACTATTTAAAACTAAAATAGATGCAACTACTCCCAATTTTGTTAAGGAAGTTGAATCATTTTCATTTGTATCATAAATTCTCTTAATCACTCCATTAGAATAAACTACAAAAATTAAGGATAAAACTAGGGATAAAACTAAATATATACTATCTAATCCGTTTACAATATTACCTTTTCCAAAAAAAGAAAATCCAATTTTACAAAGAAATAAACTTAAAATCGATAGAAATAAAATATTTAAAACCTTTGAAAATCTTGATTTTGCACTTTCACTGGAGGAAAAACTAAAATCTGTTTTTGAAAAATATACAAAAATTGCCGCACTAACAAAGGTAATTGTTGTAGTTCCTAAGGCTAGAAAAATAGGTCCTGCGCTCACATACTTTCCATATATATATATAACATGAAGAAAATATCCATTAATCAAGGCTTCAAAGCCTAAAAATCCCACTAAAGTTGATGTATTCATTCTCATAGCATTATTACTTGAGATTAAAGCACTGGCAATAAATGATCCAGCAAAAAATATTATATCTAAAAGAAAAAACGCTGGATTGTTAACTCCTACTTTCATTCTCAATTCTCCAAAAATAGAAGCTAGAGAGAAACTTAATACAAGGCCCATGGATGCAAGAGAATACACAAAGGCAAAATAATTCTTTAATTTATTGGTGACTCCACCATAACTTCTTTTAACGCTCATAGGAAATTATAGCATATTTATGGAAATTTGCAGTTAAATAAAAAATATTATATATAATGTATACATGTCGACAAGATTAAAAAATTATGAAAAAAAAAGAGTTAGAAATAAGCATTATATGTCTTTAATGAAAACCGAACGTAAGAAATGTTTAGCGGCAATTATTGCAAAAAAAGATAATGTTGAAACCCAACTAGGAAAAATGGATTGTGTATTACAAAAATTAAAATCTAAAGGAATTCTCCATAGAAAAACCTCCGCAAGACTTATGAGTCGAATTGCAAAAAAAGTAACAACTTCCTAAATAATAGCTTTCTAATAAGCATTTATTATGTTAAAATTTAAAAATGTTTATTATATGTAAAACCTATTCTAAAAATCAGGTTGAGGAGATTTTTAAAATCCATCGTTCAGAATTAAAATCTAATAGAATTTCTGTTTTTAAATATTTTGCCTATGGTCATAAATTTTCTCTAGATTCCTGTTCCTGTAGAAAAATTCGTCCGGTTATTGGGTTTTTTTTTCAATACTATTTTCAGATTCTTAAACTTCATCCTAAAAAGAAATTATTGAAGAAAATGTTTCTTCTTGGTTTTGAAAAGTATTCTAAAAATCAATGTTCTATAGGCACTCTTTTAGATATTACGGAAATTCTTGTGGTAGCTCAGATTATTTCACCATTTTTTTCCATTCTTCTTTCTATAGTTCTTGGTTTTTCTCTGCATTCCTAAGGTTATTTTTTAAAAAAATATTTTTTAAAAAATTGAGCTATAAAAGAGTTAAAGTTTTTATTTTTCTTTCTATAAACTATTTGAATTTGATGTGGTTTAATAGGTGTTCCAATATTATGATTAGAAAGATTAATTATTTTATCATTAATATATACTTTTTTATTACTAATATTAATTAGAATTTCCTTATATATAGAGTTTTTTCTCATTATTTTATTTAGTAACATCTGATCAATAAAATTAAAAAATAAAACAAAGGCTAAAAAACCAATTAAGGAAAAATAAAATCTATTAACCATAAAACTATACATATAGAAAATAAAATCTAATATTTTAATTCCCAAATTTTTTATTTTTTTAAATATCATATTTTAAATATCATCTATTATATATTATTCGAAAATACTTAAAATTAAATCGATTTCTCTATCCGCTGATTCTTCAGAATCCGATCCATGAAAACCATTTTCATCAATAGAAACTCCGTATTTATGTCTTAAGGTTCCCGGTGCAGCTTCCTTAGGATTTGTAGCTCCTAAAAATTTTCTATATTCAGAAATAATATTTTCACCGGTTAAAATGAAAAAAGTTGCTTCATCTTGAGTCATAAAATCTAACATTTGAGGAAAAAAAGGTTTTGCTGAGTGTTCCTTATAAAATTCTGCCGCTTCTTTTTTTGTTAATAATTTTGTACCAATTACTTCAATTTCAAAATCTTTGATTTTAAGGGTTTTTTCAAAATAAGTTTCAATTTCTTCTATAATATCATCGATATTTTCACTTTTTGAAAGGTGAGGTTTAATAATACCTAAAGTTTCTTCTGTATACATTCTAAAATTCTACCATTTTTCTATAAAAATTTTGAATAAAATACTTTTTTTTATTTTTTGTTTGGATTTTAAAAATTTATGATACCATTCTTTATGGAGGGGGCGTAGCTCAGTTGGTTAGAGCGCATGCCTGTCACGCATGAGGCCGTGGGTTCAAGTCCCATCGCTCCCGCCAGATTTTTATATCTTTTAAAAATATCAATTCATTGCTCTGATAGTTTAATAGGATAAAACATAACACTCCTAACGTTAAGATATAGGTTCGATTCCTTTTTAGAGCAAAATTTTTCAATAAATTTCGATAAAAAATAAATTTCGATAAAATTTCAAATAAATCCGATAAGATTTAAATAAATTTCGCTAAAACTTAAATAAATTTTGAATAAAATCCAATAAATTTTGGTAAATCCTAAAGAAATTAATTAGATAATAAAAAATATATAAACATCTTAAAACCCTTATTTTATGAGATATTTATAGAGAAAATTCTTAAAAAACTTAATAAATTATTCTTTGAAAGATTCTTTGAAAGATTTTTTGAAATTTTTTTTAAAGTGAAATTTTTGATATAAGAAATTAAGATGGTTTTGTAGCTCAATGGTGGAGCACTATGTTGATAACGTAGGGGTTGTGGGTTCGAGTCCCGCCAAAACCACCAGTTTCTAACCAACGGTTTTCAATTACAAATTTTCAACTATCAGTTTTTAATTATTAGTTTTCAACAATTTTGTTTAAATTATTTTATATAAAGTTTAAGAATTATGATTTCTTTCTATCTAGAAGAAAAAAGATAACAGGGTTTTCCGTAATGAAAATACAATAGGATGTGCTCCAAATCATAAAGTACCTCTAGATTCTGGCAATAGAGATTCTAAAAAAACTCCGGTAATTTTGAGCTCAAAGGGATAGAATTTCAAATTTAAAAACTCTGAAAATTTTATACTATTTTTAAGGTTTTCAAAAATTTCTAAAATTTCGCTATTAAAAAGGCCGTGGGCCTTAAGAAAAATTGAGAAAAATATTTTCTTTGATGCTATAAGATGATCAACTCTATCAATATTAAATAGAAAACAGGTTTGAGAGGATAAAAGCGGTGAATTACTTTGAAAATTGATCAAAATTGGAATTTTATTCCTATTACAAAATTCTATAAAACTATTAGGTATTTTCATATTACTCCAGGGTTTTTCCGGAGGAAATCTTACCAATTATTTTAAAAATTCCATTATATTCCGTAATATTAAGGGGAACTATTTCCTGTAAAAAAAGGCCACCGGAGGTTTTTAGAGAAATTTTTAGATTTTCTATTTTTCTTAAATCAGATTTAGAGGTTAATATTACTCGATTAGATTTTTCATAGATTTTGATATCTACGGGAATATTTTCCTTGACCATAACCTCCTTTTCATAGCCATTTTCTCTAACAATTTTTCTATAAATTATTTCCGCATCGTAGCAAAAAATCTGATTCAGAAAATGTGAAGTATTATCCATGGCATTAGGAATATAGAAAGTTACTTGATATATTCCATGGTTTAAAATTAGACTATGGGGTTTTAGATTTACTAAAAGTTTATTATTCTTTTCAAAGGTAAAAAGCGCAGAATTTAATACCTTAAGATCGGTAATTTCATAATTATTATTTTTTGGAAATCGTAGTGTTAAAACTCCTCTATTATAGGAAAATTTTCCCCTTAAATTTTTAACTACGGATCGAGGAATTTCCTCTTTATTTTCATTATATTCCTTAATATCATAGGCTATCAAAAAGGATTGTAGAAATAAATATTTTTTCATTATGTCTCCATTTCTAGAATTTGATTTAGTTTCCTATTATAGAAACAATTTATAATTTTATTAATTATAAGGAATTCAAAGGATTTATTTGGCTGCCCAATAAGAAATCTCAAGGTAAAAAAGTTGGTATTTTTCATGGTTTTAACTTCAAGATTTAAAAAACGAATAAAGGGACCTGGAATTTCCATTTTATCAATAAGATTACGTACAAATTGCTCCGGAGATAAACCCTGTAAATCGAAAACATCAATAGAACACTCCGTCTCACTGGCATACTTCATTAAAAGATGTTGTTGACATAGCTGTTCAATAGAATCCCGTAGAAAAATAATTAGATTTCTATGGATTGTAAAGGAATATTGCCCTTCGGAATTGAAAATTTTCTCTAAAAATTCATCGGAAATTATTGGTAAAGTTCTATAAACTGTAAAATTCCATTTAAAAATATTAAAATTAATTTTCTTATTTAAAAGTGTGTAGTTTAAACTACGGTTTTCTATATAATTATTATAGAAAATCATTAAAATTAAAAAGGAGCAAAAGGAATCCGGAGCATTAAATCCAGATATATATTGAAAATATCCATTATCAAAGTGCTCAATAGAAATAATGGGAAAAATAGCAAAATAATTAAAAATATAATCCTTAAGACTCATATCTATTCTTTGAGAAATAATTCCTTTAAAACAACAAATTCCAAGATTACAGAGAATTTCTAATTCTATTTCCTTAATCTTTAAAAGAATATCATCTATATTTTCCTTAATATAATCCAAATCATAACAGAAATCAGAAATCAATTCCTTAGTTATGTAACTTTCATGGTTTTCAATCCTATACTCGAGAATTTTTGCAGAAATCATAGAACTTTATAAAATATCTAACGTAGAAATAACCTAAAATCTTAGACCTATTGATATACTAGGAGAATATTATTTAGACTTGAATCTATGTTAAGATTTGAAATGAGTTTTTTCCGGAGATATTACAATATAATTAGAAATTTTATTTCAGAGAGTTATAGTAATAGATTTCGAGTTTTACAGTATTTTATAGGATTTTTATTTTGTTTATGTATTTTTGCCATTGGTTATAGAACAATTTTATCAAGTTATAAGGTAAAAAAGATTATTAACTTAAATCCAATATATGATAAAAATAATAATTTTCTAGCCTACAATGTATTTTCCTATGGTTTGAATATTAATCCCAGGGAAATAACATCTCTAAATCAATTTTTAGATCAAATAAAACATATAGATTTTGATAGAGAGCGCCTAATTAATGGTATTACAAAAAATGAAACATTTATGCTAATTCGAGATTTAAAATATGAAGATATTGCTAAAATAAAACATAGGGCTATAGAGGTTATGAAATTTACATCAAGAAAATATCCTCTTGGAAAGAATTTCACTACTATTGGATTTGCTAATTTAAATTCAGGAATAATTAAGGGAATAGAAACTATGGCTATTCATCGAGATGTGTTTTTAACTATTGATATTCGAGTGCAAAATATGTTAGCTAGCTCTCTAGAAATTTATAAAAATAAATGTTCTCCACAAAGTGCCTTTGGAGTAATAGTTAATATGAAGGGGGAAATTTTAGCCATGCATACTACTAATTCTACGGAACCAAGTTCAAAGAAAGATTTTTTTAATAATTTATTATATGGATCCTTTGAGTTCGGGTCTACCTGTAAGATTTTTACGATGTTTGCTGGGTTATATTATAGAACTTTTTCCATGGATACTATTTTTGATACCGATGAGGGTAAATCTCTTTTTAATGGAGAAAAAATTCTCTATGATTATGAGCCTATTCCAAGATTTTCTAATATTTTTACAATTATTTCCATGTCTTCTAATAGAGGTACCGTTGCGGCCCAAAGAAAAATTGGAAGTAAATTAGTAGATTTTTTTAAACTTTTGAAATTAAATTCTCAAATAGATTTAGATTTTACAAAATTATCTAAACCTAAGTTTTTTAATCGTTATAAGGATGATGAAATTGCATCCTTTGCCTTTGGATATAATTTTCAAACAAATATTTTTAATATGACACGAGCTTTTCTTTCAATTTTTAATAATGGAAGATTATATAAACCTAAGATATTTCGAAATTCTAGTAGTAATTTTGAAGAATCTATTGGCGGTGATAAAAATGTATATGAAAATGTTATAAAATTAATGGAAAAAACAGCGGAAAGACATAAAGTTCTAAAGGAATTAAAATGTGCTTCTAAAAGTGGAACCGTTGATCGAGTTATTAATGGAAAATATGATACTACAAGAGTAAATGCCTATTATGTATGCGTTGTACCTGGAATGTCTGGAAAATATGAATATCTTATGATTTTAGTATCTCTAGATCCCTTAGATTGGAAAAAAGCCGGTTGGAATTTAAGGGAAGTAGCAGCTAGAATTGCCTCCAATATTTTCTCATTATAATTGTGTGGAATGTTTGGAAATTATCCTATTATTTTTGATTTCTCAGATCAATCTCTCAGATCAATCTCCCAGATCAATCTCTCAGATTTTAATTCCCCAGATTGTAAAAAACATGTTAAGGAAAGTAGTGACTATTATCTTAATAGAATTGCTTCAATAGAATTGCTTCAATAGAATTGCTTCAATAGAATTGCCTCCAATATTTTTTTATTATAATATTAATGTTGTAGAAATTTGTTATACTTCTAGAAGTGGATAAAAAATCTGTAGAATATAATGAAAAAATTAAAAGCGATATCTTAAGAGTAATCGATGAAAATGGAAATTTAGTAGGTGATCTGTCAAAGGCGGATGCCCTAAAACTAGCGGAAGAAAAAGAATTAGATATTGTTGTCTATTCAGCTAGTGCAACTCCTCCCGTAGCAAAATTATGCCTTTTAGATAAGTATTTATTTAACCTTTCAAAAAAAGAAAAACAAATTAAAAAAAATACAAAACAAATGGAATTAAAAAAACTAAAAATAGGTGTAAATATTGATGTGAATGACTGTAATACAAAGCTTAAACAAGCTAAAAAATTCATAGATGAGGGAAATATGGTCAGTTTTTTTATGCGATTTAAAAAAAAGGAAATGCCAAAAACCGAGGCTGGAATAAAACTTCTTTATGATATGGCCTCTAAACTTGGAAATGTTGAAGTTACTAAGGATGTTTCTATGGAAAAAAACGTAGCAACTCTAACTATCAAACCTGGTTCAAAAAAGAAGTAATTACAATCAAAATTTTAAATAATTAAATAATTCTTTAAGATAATATTGAAAAAATGAATTTAGATTATAGAATTACTAGTATGTTGAGTGTAAAAAATTTAGATAATAACAATAAATTAGAAAAGAAATTAGAAGGAAATATTATTAAATTTCCGGGAGTTAATCAAAAAATAGAAAGAGTAAAAAATATATTAGAAATAAAGCGAAATAATGAGATTATAGTTATAAATGAAAAAAAATTGGAGTAATTGTGGCTAAATTATCCGTTATAAATAAGACAGTCCATCTAGAATATGAGATTGTTTCAGAAATTGAAGCTGGTTTAGTTTTAAAATCCGATGAGGTAAAAAGTTTGAGAAGATCTATGCCCTCTTTGCAGCCATCCTACTGTCATTTTCACCATAATGAAATATATATTACCCATTTGAATTTAAATTATGCTAATAATCCAAGTCGAGATAAAAAACTATTAATGCATCGAAAGGAAATCTCAAAATTTATGAGTCTTTTTACAAAAAAAAGCTATTTAATTATTCCTATAGAATTTTATGATAAAAATGGTATTTTTAAGATAAAAATAGGAGCTGGAACTAAGTTGAAGAAGGCTGATAAACGGGAAGCTATTAAAGAAAAGGAAATGAAAAATACTGTAAAAAACTTTATATTTTAGTTATTTTCTGAGAAATATTTAGACATATTTTTTTAAATACTTAGAAATACTTTTCGAATTAGATCAATAATTATATAGAAAATTTCAACTCCAATAAATTTTACAAGAAAATTATTATTTAAAAAGTCTTCTATAAAAGGTATAAAATCTGTTCTAAGGAGATATTGCATATTATTTGGCATAAAAAATAGTATTATATCATTAAAATTCTTAAATTTCTTCATAGATAGAAGGAACAAAAAACCTGGACTAAGAAATTTTCCAATAGAAAACATAAAAAAATTTGTATAAACCTCTTTTTTTCTTTTCTGAAATTTTCTATATATTAAAGGAATCGCGCCTTTCAACTCACCGGATATAACAAACATATTATATTATATATTTAATTTACCTGGGATACTAGTTTTTAGCTTTTGGTATTTGTGAATTTTTTAGACGATATAAATTTTTTTCTCGCTTTTTTTTGTGAGATTTGAAACAGATGTATTATTTGATTCTTTAGGTGTATTATCTGATTTTTCAGTTTTTTTGAAAAAATTTAAAAGATTTGTTACTCCTTTTAAAAGATTCATAAATTTATTCTGAGGTTCTGTTTTAGTTTCGTCTGACTTATCTTCTGTATTTTTATTTTTTACTTTTTGATTTACTTTTGTTTCTGTCATTACTCCGCGTGTTTTTCTTCTTATTGTTATTAATTTTGTTGTAGATTCGTTTGTATTATTTGTTTGCGGATTATTTCGTTTACTACCTTGATTTGAATTTTTCGATGTAGAGAAATTACTTGTTGCCGAATTATTATTATTTCCATTTTGAATTACTGCTATATTATTATTTGAAGCATGTATATTATCACCTTGCTTTTGATCATCATCTTGTTTAGGATTTTTTAATGTGGAAGAAATATCTTGCTTTCCTTCTATACTACTTCCCTCTTGAATTATTGCTATATTATTATTTGAAGCATGTATATTATCACCTTGCTTTTGATCATCATCTTGTTTTTGATTTTTCGATGTGAAAGAAATATCTTGGTTTTCTTCTTTACTTCCATTTTGAATTACTGCTATATTATTATTTAAATCAGCTACTGATTTTTTATTATTTCTGAGAAATTTTATTGTTTTTTGAAGAATATTATCTCCATTTTGGGGTTTGAGAGAATCTTGTATTTTTTTTATTTCCTCTAGATTATTTTGTTCATTACTTTGTTTTTGATTTTTCAATGTGGTAGAAATATCTGGGTTTTCTTCTATACTACTTCTCTCTTGAATTACTATTATATTATTATTTGAAGCATGTATATTATCACCTTGCTTTTGATCTTTCAATGTGAGAGAAATATCTTGGTTTTCTTCTTTACTTCCATTTTGAATTACTGCTATATTATTATTTAAATCAGCTACTGATTTTTTATTATTTCTGAGAAATTTTATTGTTTTTTGAAGAATATTATCTCCATTTTGGGGTTTGAGAGAATCTTGTATTTTTTTTATTTCCTCTAGATTATTTTGTTCATTACTTTGTTTTTGATTTTTCAATGTGGTAGAAATATCTGGGTTTTCTTCTATACTACTTCTCTCTTGAATTACTATTATATTATTATTTGAAGCATGTATATTATCACCTTGCTTTTGATCTTTCAATGTGAGAGAAATATTTAGATTATTATTATTTTCATTAGTTGTTAAAATATCTAACTTTCCATTTTCTATAGTTTTTTGATTTCCGATGTTTTTTTTGGAGTTTTTAAAAATTTGTAAATGTTTTGAATTAAGATAAATTTTAGTTTTAAATAGCAAAACAAGAGACGTTAAATTAAATAAGTCTTTTAAAATTCCTACAGAAATCCAAGTATTTTCTAGTTGATTAGAATCTAAACAAACATCATTTCCTATTTGTTCTTGTTCATTATATGGAAGGTGATTATTAATAGAGTTTAGATAAAAAACCCAATAATAAAATATAAATGCAAGCATAATCATAGTAAAATAAATAGTAGTAAAATAAATTTCATATTTATTATTATTCCATAATGAAACAATCTGATCTTGACTTTCATTCAAAAATTCATTTATAGAATTAGATAATTTATTTTTTTTGTTTTTATATATATCTAATATATCTAAAGAATTTTTTTTAAATGAAACAGCTTGGGTTTTGCACTTAGTTAAAAAACTAGATATAAAATCAGATAATTCTTTTATTTTGTTATTATATATATTTAAAGAATTATTATAGGATGAAACAATTGTGTTTTTGTACATAATTAAAAAACTAGATATAAAATTAAATAATTCATCTTTTTTTTCTTTTATTTCATTTATTATGACAGTATCCATTATTGTTATAAAAATTGGAAATAATAATTCAGAAATAGATGGAAATCCATATAGTACTATTGCAAAAAAAGCAGTTTTAATTGCAAAAGAAGAAGTTTTAATAATAAGAGAAGAAGTTTCAGATGAATTTATTAAAGATTCAATAAATTTTGAAATTTCTGATTCACTATTTATATTTTCTAAAATAAAAGGTTTTATTATTTTATATACATCTTTAGTTAGCATAATAGAAAGAAATTGTATAAAAAAATTCATAGGAATATTTATAAGCATTGTTCCATTTAGAAAATATTTTATTACAAAACTACAACCTAATAAAGAGAAGTTTATAATAAATTTTGTTTTTAGATCTGGTTTTTTAATTATTTCTGTATTTATTCTTGCTAAATCTGTGCTTGAATTTTTTCCAGACTCGTTCTTTGTATTATTTTCTAATATAGTTTCTACTTTATTATCGTAAAGATCAATAACATAATCTAGTACTGTTTGGTTTTCTTTTTCAGATGAAATTTTCTTATTTTCTTTTTTAGAATTTCGAAAGATTTCTTTAAAATCTTCTTCTCTTTCACTTGAATTTTGATTATTATTAGGATCTGAATTATTTCCTAGATTTAATTGGGATGAATTATGATTAGAAAAACTTAAATTATTTCCTAGATTTAATTGGGGTGGATTATGATTAGAAGAATTTAAATTATTTCTTAAATTTGATTGGAGTGGATCTCTTTTTTGATTATGATTTCCTAGACCTATATAATTAATAGAACTTAAATTTCCTGAGTTATTTTGATTATTTATTAAATTTGATTTGGGTGGATTATGATTAGAAGAACTTAAATTTTCTGAATTATTTTTTAATATACTTTTGCTATGATTTATTGTTTTTTTATTAGGAAAATAATAAGACAGACTAATAAATGATAAATTTACAACGGAAAGTAAAATTATCTTTGGATTTTTTAGTATAATCATATATATATTATAATATAAATTTACAAAAATATTTAATTTTTTATTAAAAATTATTAAAAATTATTAAAAATTTTATTGTTTTTTTAAGAATAAATTACTTTGCAAAATTTGATATTAGATTTTTTGATATTTTCTATTTGTTTGGGGTTATCAACTTTATTATTATTTTGTGAAGAATTATTATTAAGCTTATTAAATTTAAAATTATTCTTAGGTATAGAATTATTATTTAGGATTTTTTTAGGATATAGACCCTCTGGAGTTATAAGAAGAATATTATTGGAATTTTCCTGATAAATTAGAAATATTTTTACATTTAATTTAAGAAGAAATAGTATTATGGAGCTATTTGGATGAGTAATTTTGATATATTTAGAATTTTCTAGAATTTCAATTTTTGCATCGGGATAAAATCTTTCAATATGAGTTTTAAAAACTTTTGGAGAGTTACTCCATTGAGCTCTATAGTATAGAAGTCCTAGAAATCCAGAAATAGAAAAAAATAGAAGAAGAAAACTTTTAAAGGTATTTTTAGAGATTATAAACATTTTTTATTATATAATATATACTATGTTTCTTAAGGCTATTAAGGTTAATTTTCCAAAAATAGATTTTTCTATTGAAAATGAGAAACCAAATATAGAATTTTATTTACATCTTCTTACTATTTCTCAATATTTTAAAATACTATTAGATTTTCAGAGTTTTTCCTATCTTTTCGTTAATCATTCCTTTCTATTTCTATTTTCTCTCTATAATAAAAAAGATAGGGTTAAAGAAAAAAAAAACTCTAATGATTTAAATATTATATCTATGACCAGTGAAGCCTATGGTGGTATTAAGAAGTTTTGGGTAAATAAAGATCATTTTGATAAATTTTTAAAATTCTCTCAGGATTTATCCTTTAATATTGAATTAGTAAATAAAAATAAATTCATTTGTTCCTTATATCAATTATTTGCTTTCGAGAAAATTAAGGAGCAGTCTCAATTACTTTTTCAAAAGGCTTTGAAGGAAATACAAATTAAAAATAATGATTATAAAAATCTATTTTATTCCGAGGAAAATAAAACCTATAGACTTCAATATAAAAATTTAGTAATAGATAATATTAAGAAAATTAATCTTATTAATAAAAAGTCTAATATTAATTTAGAAATTAGCTCTATTGTTGCTCTAGCAAGAAAAATTATATTACTTTCCTTAATTATAATAGGTTTGTCCTGTCAAAACTTCTATCATTACCATTTAAGTCTTCTTGGACAAATTATTTTATTTCAAATGAATTCTCTAAATTTTTCTATTTATGGAGGTAGTAAAAGTGTATTTTTTTCCCTTTATCATGATAGAACTAAAGAAAATTTAACTTTACCTTTAAATCTTTTTCAATGTTTTTATGAGTTTGCCTTTGATAGTTTTGATCTTAATAATTTAATAAAAAAGAAATCTAATAATTTTAAGGATTCCAATGGTAATTGCTATATTATTGTAAACAAAATTGAACAATTTAATTCTACGATTTTTAATAATTATATGATGCAAAATCTTTTTAATAATGTTTTTTTGAAAATTCATGAAACAATTCAGGTACTTTTAAATAATATCATTATATATCCGAAAATCAACTCCTACATTCTAAAAAATGCTATTAGCTTAGAGCTACAAAATATTCTAGAAGTAGAAACTATGGAAATTCTTAAACAAATTATCGGTTCTGAAAAAAAATAATAAACTTCCAAATAATTCCAAACTATAATCCTAGATTTCCAAATTCTAGATTTCCAAATAATTTCAAACCATAATCCTAGATTTCCAAATAATTTCAAACCATAATCCTAGATTTCCAAATCTTAGATTTCCAAATAATTTAAAACCATAATCCTAGATTTCCAAATAATTTCAACTATAATCCTAGATTTCCAAATCTTAGATTTCCAAATAATTTAAAACCATAATCCTAGATTTCCAAATAATTTCAAACCATAATCCTAGATTTCCAAATCTTAGATTTCCAAATAATTTAAAACCATAATCCTAGATTTCCAAATAATTTCAACTATAATCCTAGATTTCCAAATAATTCCAAATCATAATTCCAAATCATAATTCTAAATTTCTAAATAATTCCAAACCATAATTCCAAATTTCCAAATAATTTCAAACCTATAATAATCTTTAATTCTATTTCTATATAATTAATACTTTATAAATAGTACTTAGGATATAATTCAATTATGACAAAAGTATTTAATAGAGTTATTCCTAGTGTTATTGATGAATCCGATGGACATCTAAGATCCTTTGATATTTATTCAAGACTTCTTAAGGATAGAATTATTATTTTAAATGGACCTATTGATGAGCAGTCCGCTTCAATAATTGTAATGCAAATGTTATATCTAGAGTCGGAAAATTCTCAAAAACCTATTCATATTTATATTAATTCTCCCGGTGGTTGTGTTTATAGTTGTTTTAGTATTATTGATACTATGCGTTGTTTACGTTGTCCTATTGCAACCGTTGGTTTTGGTTTTGTTGCTTCAGCGGCTTCCGTTATTTTAGCCTGTGGAACAAAGGATATGCGTTCCTGTTTACCTAATACAAGAGTTATGATTCATCAACCCCATGGTAATGCCGGTGGACAGGTTACGGATATTGAAATTCAAACTAATGAAATGGTATTTTTAAAGAAGATTCTAACGGGTATTATGGCTCAACGAACAAATATTCCTGAGAATGAAATGAAAGATAAAATGGAGCGTGATCATTATCTTTCCGCAGAGGATTGTCTAAATATGAGATTAATTGATAAGATTTTCGATGGAAGTTTTGATGATAAGTCTAAATTATTTCCTTTTATATCTACAAAAGAATCTAAGAAAATATCCTAATTGAATAAACCATAGAATTATAATTACCGCTTAAATTCTAATTATTTTATTATTTATAGAAAATTTTTTAATATTTTTTTAGAATTTGGAAAATTTTTTTTCCTAAAATCAGGAGTTCTACAGAAAGTTTTAGGTATTAAATTTAATCAATATATAGAAAATCAACATAAATTCTATTATAAAAAATAGATAGAGAAAATGAAAAATGTCAAGGAGTTTTAAAATATTTTTCTATAGGGTTAAAAATATTTTCTAAGTAGTGGCATATTTATATATATGAAAAATAATATAGATGAAAAGCCAGAAAATAGTCGAGAAAGTATTCATGAAAATGTTGAATTTTATGATCTAAATGAAGAAAAAATAGAGAAAAAAATTTCCACAACAAATCCAAGAAAGAGCTTTAAACCAATTCAATTCGAGTGGGCTTTAGATGCCTGTGAGACTCAACATAAAATCCATTGGATTCCCTATGAAATAGATTTAATTGCAGATTTGCAGGAATTTAATACGGAATTAAAACCTTGGGAAAAAAATATTATTGTTCAAATTTTACGATTCTTTACTCAATCGGATTTAGAGGTCGCAAGATCCTATGTTGATTACTATTTACAAATTTTTAAATGTCCAGAAATTCGAATGATGTTGGCCTCCTTTGCCGGTATGGAAACCGTTCATGTGCTTGGATATTCCTATCTAATTAGTTCCTTGAGATTTCCTGACGCAGAATATAGTGCCTTTCTACAATATAAAGAAATGGTTGATAAATATGATTATATGCAATCCTTTGATGTTTCAAATCCTTTTTCTATCGCCTTAACTCTTGCTATAGTTTCGGGATTTATTGAAGGAATGGTTTTATTTTCAAGTTTTGCTATTTTAATGTACTTTCCAATTTTACGAGGAAGTTTTGGAAAAAGTTGTCTTAGAGGTATTGGGCAGATTGTTTCCTTTTCTATTCGTGATGAAACTCTACACTGTGTTTCTATGATTAAATTATTTAGAGTATATATTGAAGAGAATAAACATCTTATTGATTATCCAGCCCTTGAAAAAGCTATTTATGATAATTGTAATTTATTATTAAAATATGAGTTTGCCTTTATTGATCTAGCCATGAAAGAAGGTGAATTAGAGGGAATGACTGCTCAGAATTTGAAGGATTATATTATGTTTCTAGCGGATTTAAGATTACAACAATTAGGACTAAAACCTGTCTATGGTTTCACAGAAAATCCTATGCCATGGACTGATACCTTCTTATTTCCTAAGGAATTAGCAAATTTTTTTGATACAACTCCAACAAGTTATGTAAAAGGGGATTTCATTAAAAGTGATAGTTTTGATTGGAGCGATTATAAATAAACTTATTATAGAATTTAGAATTATAAAATATATTTTTTTAAAAAAACTCAAGAAATTGAACAAGCTATATAAATATTAGAAAAAACTAGAATTTACAAATAGATTTGTAGTAAAATAGAGCCCAATGTAGAGCATCTACTCTATCCTTTTGGCCAAAGAGCATTTCATTTTCCAAATATTCTAAAGGTTTAGCATGATATACTTTATCGGAATTATAAAGTAAAAAACTGATAATATTTCTATCCTGTTTTGAGTCATAGGCTCGATAGGTTTTTAGTGTGCAATCAATATTATAAAGAGAAATTAATTCGGAAAGTAATTTACCACCGTGATTGACTTCAATAACTACGGTACAATTATTAGCGTATATTTCCGTGATTTTCTTCAAAGTTATTAACCATTCCGAAGGACTTCCTCGAGAGGAATAATCCTCTAAAACATAGAAATTATTATCTATTCCAAGGCCTGTTAAAATCATACCAGTTACACCATTTTCAACGGCCGGATCAATACCAATAATATATTCTACTATTTCAGCTATGCCATATTTTATGTCCGATTTATTCCAAAGAAAATTACCAACAATTTCTCCTAAAATTTCCTGTTTTTCTATATTTGAATTTTCATAAACCTTAATAAAATCGAAAAATCCCTGAGAGAGTTCATTGTTATTAAAGGAAGTTCCGTTAGTTATAGTTACATCTTTCCTTTTTAGTAAATCCAGAAGAGGCTTTTTGTTTTGAGGAGTGGTTGTGATAATTAACTTTGAAAGTCCAAGACGAAGGCACATAAAAACCTGGGTGAGAACCTCTTCACAATTTTTAAATTTAGCAAATTCATCAATCCAAACTAAATCAAACTGAAAACCCCTTAATTTATTAAATTTATCCGCACCAAAAAATTGACATACTGATCCATTATTAAAAATAATTTTCCTTGAACTTGATAAATATTTAAAATCCTGGAAGGAATTTCTTAAAATACCGCTTAAACCCTCTACCATAATATTTCTAGCTTCAAAAATTGTTTCTCCTAGAATTCCAATATTAAAGCATTTATTATTATTTATTAATTCTAAAACAGTTTCCGCTCCCGTTCGAGTTTTTCCAAATCCTCTTCCCGCTAAAACAATCCAAATTTTCCAATCACCCTCCGGTTGCAACTGTTCCTTTCTAGCGATTTTCCTCCAATTTGACATTTCCTTAATTTAAAATATTTAGATTCATGTTCTATGTTTTTTTAGGCTTTTCTACTCTATAAAAATTTTCTCAAGTCTTAAAATTAATAATTTTTCTATAGAACTTAAGATTAAGAATTTTTCTATAGGGTTTAATAATATTACTCAATTTTATGATAGAATTATTTTGAATTTATAGCTCAGTGGTAGAGCAATACCTTGACGTGGTAAAGGTCCTGGGTTCAAATCCCAGTAAATTCACCATATATTTTAAGAATTTGCAGTGTTAGTTTTAACATTATTATTATTTTGTAATCCCGCTATTTGATCAGAAATACTCAATATTTTCTTATTTATTTCCGCATTAGATGATTCTAGTTTTGCATTAAGTGCTGCTATAGCTGTAGTATTTGCAGAAATAGCTGTTGTGGTTGCTTCACTAGTACTTGTAGTACTTGTAGTACTTGTAGTACTTGTAGTACTTGCGGTAATTAAGGCATTATATTGAGATTTTAAAGTATTAATAGAGTCATTCAAACTTGCAATATCCGTTTTAGCTGCTTCAATTTTTGCGTTATAATCCTTACTTAAATCCGTTCCAGCTTGAGAAATTTTCTCTAAAAGATTTGCGTTCAAAGTATTAACTTGAGTTTTCAAATCCTGAACATTTTGATTTATTTTATCTTCCATTTCCTGCAGGGATATAATCACGGAACTATATTGATCCTGAAGAGCTTTTACATTTGTATTTGTTATATCTAAGGAGGTTGTTGATGTATCTGTATCATTTGAAGTAGTTGATGTAGTTGATGTAGTTGATGTAGTTGATGATGATCCTGTATCCGTAGAATTTGTAGTTGAACTATCATCGTAATCGGAGCTATCCGTATTTGTAGTATTGTTATCATTTCCATTATTAGATATATTATTTTTATTAGAATTTTTATTAGAATTTTTATTATTTTTTGTTTTATCTGAAGTTTTATTATCGCTAATAGATTCATCTATAAATACGCTATCGTCAGTATTTTTAACGGAAGTGACTCGCAATTTTGCAACGAGATCTTTATCGTAGGATTGTTTCTTTTGTATTTTTTGAAATATAGTTTTTAATTCCGAAAGAGTATTTTTTTTATCAATAATTTGTTTTTTCATTTTCATAAATTCTAATTTTAGTGCATTTATTCTAAGATTATTAGCTTGAGTAAGTTCTGGGCTAAAGGAATTATCAAAATCCTTTTCAATTGTCTCTCTTTCCTTTGTAATAGCCTTAGAATTCTTTTTTAAGTATTTTATAAAATCCTTAGTTTCCTTAATTTTGAACTCAATAAAGGAGTAATCGGAGTTATATTCAGAATCATTAATTGTTTTTGATTCATTTGACTCAGTTTGACAAGAGCTAATAGATTTTATTTTACTAAAGGCGAAATAAATTACAATACAGGATATTAGAAATATACCAATAGAAACTCCTATGGCTAGATTTTTATGACTTTGCTTTAGAGCATTATAAATTGAGAAAATCACAAAGATTAATAATATAGCAAGAACACATAAAATAGAATAGAATATTTTTTTAGTACTCATTGCCTCATTTTGCTCTGGATTAATTACGGATGATGTTATCGCAGTAGAACAATTTAGTAAAAACATATTTAGAAATCTAACAAAGCTAAGTAAAATTTAAGTTAAGAATATTAATTTTTAAGAAATGCTAAAAGCTATTTCGAGTCTTTTTTTTTTTTATAATTTTTAGTGAATTCCTAGTGAATCTTTAATAAATTTCTTGAAATTCTATAGAAATAAAGAAAATGCCCTGGGGAAATAAGTTCTATTTATGAGTATACCTCTGAAAGTCCTCTGATATCAATTCTGCTATGGATTTTGGAAATAAATTTTGTTAAAATATCCTTTCTTTCTATATAGGGTTGAATAGTTGTTGTATTAATATAGGAGATAATTTCCTCAAGAATTTCTGATATTTCATAAAGTTTGTGAATATTATTAATTTTATTGAGAAGATTTTTTTCAATACTATGAATTTCGATATTTTCCTTACAGATGGATTTTTTTTCAAGATTTATAACTCGTTGGAGATTTTCTAAAGAAATATCAAAATTTAAATATTCATAAACATATTTTCTATCAATAAATACAAAATTCAGAATTGGATTTATTTTTGCTAAATGATTTTTAAGTCTATGGTTTACAAAGTCCTCTGCCAATTCGAAATCTATATCTAAATAATTATCTAAAAGGTAAAAAATAATAAAATCACATTGTTTTTTTAATCCAAATTGGTCCTTATTTCCCGTTGGAAGCAAATCTAATTTTGCCATTTCTATTAAATTATCGATATAATCTAAAAGAGTTACAAAATTTGAAGGAGTATATCCTGGAATTAAAAACTCCGTTATGGAATTAAGAAGTGCTGGATTTTCCGAAACTATTTCCGAAGATATATCAAGGGAGAAAAGGCTTATTTGGTTATAAATTTCTTCAATTTTTTCTGAAGACATAAAATCATCACTAGAATCTTTATTTCTATTTTTTAAAATACTTTGAAAAATTTTTTCCATTCTCTGAATTTTATCTCCTAGAGTTCCAAGTTTTTCATTAATAATTTTATTATCTCTTTGTATTTTATAATCCTTTATAGATTTTGTTTTATCCTTTTCAAATTGTAAAAATAGATCCGTAAGTTTTGCATTAACAGCAAATTGAAATCCATCAATATTTTCCTGAATATTGCTTTCAAGAAGACATAGGAATTTATTTATAGGTTTGCCATTTTCGAAAAGTAAAATTATTAAAAGTTCATTTTCAAGAAAGGAGCTAATGATTTTCTCTGGAATTTCAAGATATTTGGAATCAAAATCTCCTATAAGAATTTTAGGATTATTATAAAGATAAATTAATTTTTCCTCTAAGAAGTTTTTATTATAATCGTATTTTATAGATTCTTTATAGAGTTTTTGAAGTTTTTCTTCCGGTGTTAAAATAGAAAGATATTCTTTTTTTTCCTGAGAAATAAGATTTAATTCAAGAAATTCCTGTTTGCCATTAAATAATATATATATATTACGAATAGGGCGACAGAAGTCTAAATCGGAATTACTCCAGGACATTTTAATAGAACAGGAATGTTTTTTAAGAAGTTCTAAAATTACCTTTTTAAGAAATGATCCAATATTAGAGTCTGTAATTTCCACATAAAGGAAATTTTTATCGTAGAAGAAACTTCCATTAGGATATTTTTCCCTAAAGAATTTTTCCGAAGAGGAGTCCCGTTTTGGTCCCTTAATTTTAGTTGATAGAAAATTGGAGGAGAAAGTTCCAAAAATTTGCCATAAATCCTTGGAATAAAGAAACTGTAAATCAAATAGTAAATTATTTTCTCTAAGTTTTTCCTCAAGATTATTAAAAAAAACTCCACATAATTTCTGATCTGCAATGGGCATGTCGGGAATTTCAATATATAAATTAAAGTTTTTAATTATAGTAAAATTTTCCATAAAGTATTTTATCAGGTTTATTATTACAAAAATATAATATAATTTTTATTATGGAAAAAATACAATTAAATAATAGAATAGAATCAGTAAAGGCTATTCGTAAAGATGGAAACATTCCTGTAGTTCTTTATAATAAAGGTTTTAATCAAACATTTTTTATTGATGGAAAATCATTTCATTTAATTCTAGAAAAATTTAACTCTAAAATTTTTGCAATAAAATTCGAATTAGAATTCAATGGAGAAACTCATTTTGCTTTAATTCAAGATATGCAATTTCATCCCGTAACGGAAAAAGTTATACATATTGATTTCAAGAAAATATTACCTTCTCAAAAATTAATTGTTAAGGCTAAAATCACTCCAACCCATACGGAAAGAGCTTTATACCAAAAGGAAAATGGTTTATTATATCTAGCTTCAAGAACTGTTAAGGTTCATTGTGATTTTGATAATATTATTTCTGAAATTTTCTGTGATGTAAGTGGTTTACATAAGGGTGATGTTCTAAAAAGTTCAAATCCTATTTTTTCCTCCTACGATTTTGTTAATTCTTCAATAATTTTAAGTATAGTGGATAAATAATGATTATAAGAAAGCCTAATATACAAAATCAAGATTCAACTAATGCTATTTGTGATACTTTAATTGTCTGTTTAGGTAATCCTGGATATAATTGGACAAGACATAATATTGCCTCGGATTTAATGCTAAGTCTTTTAAATTCAGATTTCGTTCTTTCAAAAAAGGAGATAAGTAAGAATTTATTTTTAGTTTTTTTTCGAGGATTTTGTTCCTTTGTGCTAATTTCTCCAGATTTAATGAATATTTCCGGAGGAAAAACCTTTCAAGTCTTTAAAAAACTGAATTGTAAGAATTTAATACTATGTTGCGATGATTTAGATGTTAAATTTGGACAAATCAAGAAATCCTTTAAGGTTTCTTCCGGTGGTCATAATGGTACCCGTAGTATTATTGATAGTTTTAGCCATAATCGATTTTGGAAAGTCAAGATTGGTATTGGACGCCCCGAGGATATCCTTTTAGATTTTACTCTAGATGTAAAAACCTTTGTTTTAAAGAAATTCACTCCGGAGGAAATAGAAAAAATTAAAGAAAATCTTTTTATGTTTTTTCAAAAAATTTATGAATGTAAAATCTCCCAGGAATTAGAAGAATCTAATAATTCAGGAGAGGATCTATGAATTTCACCTTTGGTAGTAAAAATCCTAAGGAAATAAGTATCTATGAAGAATTTGGTCAGAGTAAAATATTTATTCCCGATTCCATACTAAAATATCTAAGTAACTCCGATAATATAAATAATTTTAAAAACTGGTTGAAGCAAATTACTCTAGACAATACTTCCGTTCTAAATCCTATATCAAATACTTTTATAATTCGTCCAGATATTGAGAAAAGTACAGTTTATTCCCTATACTATAGTCTCATTGAATGAATCTCATTGAATGAATCTCATTGAATGAATCTTATTTAGTAAATATTATAGAAAATATTACATTTTAAAATTCTTTAAGATTTATAGTAGAAAAATTGAAAGTTGCTGATTTTAGCAAAGTTGATTTTTTGCAGAACATTTCATTAATCCAATTAGTAATAATTAGATTTTTTCAGAATTTTAGGAATAATAAAGATTTTATTAATAAAAATTTTATTCCTAGGGAGGATCTAGAAAAACAACAAAATACTTTTAAGGAATTTTTGGCGAATATAAAAAAATTAGAACTATTTTAATAGGACTATTTTAATAGAACTATTTTAATAGAACTATTTTAGGTTTTAAATTTCCTGAGGAATTTCCTGAGGTTTATAGTAGAAAAATTGAATAATAGAATTACTTATTTTATCATCCTTAAAAAGAATGAATTTTCCAAAATTATCAATAGCAATAAAGGAATATTGATTATTCCATTCTAGAGAAAGTTGATTTTTAGCAGAACATTCTAAAATAACAGTGGTTTTTTCACTAATCCAATTAGCAATAATTAGATTTTTTAGAATTTTAGGAATAATAAAGATTTTATCGTAGGGAGGATCTAGAAAAACTACATCCATAGGACTTCCCTCCGGTGGTAAAAGGGAGTTCACGCCTATAATAGAAAATGCTCCAGGAATTTTTGGCATTTCCTTTAAATTTTCCTCAATTGTTTTAATATTTTTTTTATTAATATCAAAAAAAACAACTTTTTGTGATCCGCGGGATAAAGCTTCCATACCCATAATACCTGATCCTGCGAAAACATCTAAAAAAGACTGGGAATGACCTTTTTCAAGGGATTGTAAAGTATCAAAAATCATACGACGGGACCTAATTAGAGTAGGTCTTACTCGAGAGTTATTTTTTTCTATGGATTTTTCTCTATCTATAACTATATCCTTTAATTCCTCAGCTTCATGATTTTTATAAATTTTTAATAGATTCTTTAAAGAATCATTTTCAACTATTTTTTTACCACTATTTGATGATTTTTTATTCATTTTTATAGCTCTATTTTTATATATTCCGGATATTATTCTTAATTTATTTGTATCCTGCATACCATATTATATTATTTATTTTAGGTAACATCAATAGAGCAGATCATATTTTTCTGTAGCAAGAAACTAGAGGAGTCCCTTAGATCGGTAAATTGAAAAAACTTTAGAGAAGAAAGTTTGTTATTTTTTATTTTAATTATGCAAGCAATTTTATTAGATGGAATATAGAAATCAATTTGAATAAATTCCTTTTGAGAAAAGGATAGGATTTTTGTATTATCCTTGATAGTATTTAATATATATTGCTTATTTTTCTTATTTTCTATGAGTTTTGCCCAAAAACTTGGAAGAATCCAATCATCATCCTTTACGGCACTACGAAGGCTACATAAATTATTATTAATAGTAATTCTAAAATGAGTGATCAGCCCACCATGTTCTAGAATTAAATCTTCCGTGGAATTCTTAAAAAATTTTACATTATAGAAAGTTCGATTTTTACTTGGAATTGTTAAATTTATCTTATAAATATCGGAAGTATTCATTAAATCAAATATTACATTGGATAAAATAAGACTATAATCAATGGTTTCATTTTTTTTAATAACTTCATCTTCTTTTTTTGGAACTAATTCAATTTCTTTTTTTTGAACCACTGGTTGAACCACTGGTTGAACCACTGATTGAATAACTGGTTTTTCAATACTATTTGTGGAATCTTCTGAATTTTGAAACTTAGTTTGAAACTTAGTTTGAAACGTGGTTTGAAACCTGGTTTGTTTAATTTTTTCCTTTTCAAGATTTATATATTTTGTTTGGATTTTTAATTTTTCTTTTTTGAATTTTATATTTGGAGTTTTAGAAATTAAAGAAAGAACTATAGGCTCTTCAATATTTCTTGGATATTCTAATATTTCATTGGAATCCTCATTATTGCATTCTAAGGTGTTTTCATCTATGGTATTTTTTTCATTGATATTATGTTTATTATTAATTTTAATTTTAAAATAACCAAAACTAAGATAGGAAATAGAATATAAATTAGTGTTTTTAATATTAGCAATCAAAAAAAAAGAATACATTTAAAATTTTAACAAAAAAACCTTTAATTTATTTTAAAAAGTATGATAATATACCTATATATGAAAGTAGAAGTTAATGGTGATATCGTTAAAGCTATCAGAAAACTATCAAAAATGAAATTTATTTCTGGAACATCCTCTTCGGAAGTTAAAAAATCTAAAATTTTTCAAAAAAAAACAACTCTTAGAAGACAAAGAGTACTTGCAAAAATTCTAAAAATATCAGAATTCAAAAAACAAAATTCTTTCAATTACAGAAAACAAGCTGCAATATTAAAATAATTTAAAGTAATTTATTTTTAAGATATTTTCTATAGGATTTAAAATGATTTCCTATACAGAATTTATAGAAAGAGTAATGAATCTTAATGTTAATATAAATAAAAAATTTTTAACAACTATTAATAAAAGTGGTGTTAATATGACTAATCTAGAGTTGGTTTTATTAATGAAAATCGATAATCAGGAGAATATTACTCCTAAAAAACTTTTTAAAAAAGGATCTATTGTCTTTAATCATCTTAGATTTCTATTAAATAGTCTTGAAAGTAAAAAATTAATATCTATTTCTTCAAACTCTATGGACTTAGAAAACTCTATTTTGAAGTTAGAAAATAAAGGATCTAAAATAAAACAAATCTTTAATTCCTTTAAAATGGAAGAGAAAACCCTAGAGGATCTTAAGGGTTTAGAAACCTTTACCAATGAATTATCTTTCAATTAAAAAAAAATTAAAGCAAAAATAAAAACAAACCCTATAAATAAAAGCTATTAGTGCTTAATTTTTTAATCTTTTCTTAATTTTTGTGATTATAATCGCATTTAAGGAGTTATTTATGAAAGCTTTAATTATCGAAGACGATATAGTGTGTGCGAATGGAATTGCCAGACTATTAGACAACCATGGAATTTCCGCAGATATATGTAATACAGCGGAGGATGGAATTTATATGATAGAATCTTGGTCCTATGATATAACTTTAGTAGATTTATGTCTACCTGGCGTGAGTGGCCAACAATTTATTCAGGAAATTAGATCACTTAACAAATCAAACAAAAAGAACATGCCCATAATAGTATTATCAAATCTTGAAAAAGCTGATGATAAGGTTGAAGCTTTCCTTAATGGTGCCGATGATTTTATTTGTAAACCTATTGAAAAAAAAGAATTTATAATGCGTGTTTTAACTGCAATTCGAAGAAATAATGGCCACTCTTCAAATAATATTAGTATTGGTGAAATTACTTTAAACTTAAGGGAAAAATCCATATATATTAAAAATAAACAAATTAATTTTTCCAATAAACAATATAATCTTTTTCAACTTTTAATCATGAAACAAAACAATATTTTAACTAAAAGGGAAATTTTAGATTCTCTTTATGGTGGAGAAAAAGTTCCTGGTATGAAAATTGTAGATGTTTTGGTTTGTAATATTCGTAAGGAAATCAAGAAATATACGGATAATGACTATTTAGATACGGTTTGGGGTATGGGATATCGTATTATAAATCCGAATAGACGAACTATTGGATCGGAAGAGATTAATGAATCTATAATTTATTAGGTAAAATTTCCAAAAACACCATATTTATATAGGAAAATTCCTAGGAAAATTCTTAGAATTATATTAAGTAATTAGTACTAAAATTAAAAATTAAAAATAAACAAATTAATTTTTCCAATAAACAATATAATCTTTTTCAACTTTTAATCATGAAACAAAACAATATTTTAACTAAAAGGGAAATTTTAGATTCTCTTTATGGTGGAGAAAAAGTTCCTGGTATGAAAATTGTAGATGTTTTGGTTTGTAATATTCGTAAGGAAATCAAGAAATATACGGATAATGACTATTTAGATACGGTTTGGGGTATGGGATATCGTATTATAAATCCGAATAGACGAACTATTGGATCGGAAGAGATTAATGAATCTATAATTTATTAGGTAAAATTTCCAAAAATACCATATTTATATAGGAAAATTCTTAGAATTATATTAAGTAATTAGTACTAAAATTGAAAATTGTTAATATAAAATTTTATTTATAAATTTTTTTAAGGTAGAAATTTTAGATTCTCTTTACGGTAGTAAAAAAGTTCCTGGTATGAAAATTGTAGATGTTTTGGTTTGTAATATTCGTAAGGAAATCAAGCAATATATGGGTAATGACTATTTAGATACGGTTTTGGGTGTGGGATATCGTATTATAAATCCGAATAGACGAACTATTGGATCGGAAGAGATTAATGAATCTATAATTTATTAGGTAAAATTTCCAAAAACACCATATTTATATAGGAAAATTCCTAGGAAAATTCTTAGAATTATATTAAGTAATTAGTACTAAAATTAAAAATTAAAAATAAACAAATTAATTTTTCCAATAAACAATATAATCTTTTTCAACTTTTAATTATGAAACAAAACAATATTTTAACTAAAAGGGAAATTTTAGATTCTCTTTACGGTAGTAAAAAAGTTCCTGGTATGAAAATTGTAGATGTTTTAGTTTGTAATATTCGTAAGGAAATCAAGCAATATATGGATAATAATTATTTAGATACGGTTTGGGGTATGGGATATCGTATTATAAATCCGAATAGACGAACTATTGGATCGGAAGAGATTAATGAATCTATAATTTATTAGGTAAAATTTTTTAAAAAACCCTATTTATATAGGAAAATTCTTAGAATTATATTAAGTAATTAGTACTAAAATTAAAAATTGTTAATATAAAATTTTATTTATAAATTTTTTTAAGGTAGAAATTTTAGATTCTCTTTACGGTAGTAAAAAAGTTCCTGGTATGAAAATTGTAGATGTTTTGGTTTGTAATATTCGTAAGGAAATCAAGCAATATATGGGTAATGACTATTTAGATACGGTTTTGGGTGTGGGATATCGTATTATAAATCCGAATAGACGAACTATTGGATCGGAAGAGATTAATGAATCTATAATTTATTAGGTAAAATTTCCAAAAACACCATATTTATATAGGAAAATTCCTAGAAAAAATCTTAAAATTCTATTCAGTAATGTTAATATAAAATTTATTTATATGTATTTTTAAGATATTACTTTAAAGTATTAGTGAATAAATTATTAATATATATTTTATAGAATTCGTATAATATCCTATGATATTAATTCATTGTAATAAAAAAGATTTTAAAAAGAATTTTGAAGAAGAATTTTATAATTATGTATTCGAAATTCAAAATCTAGCCCTATATAAACTTTGCAATAAGAAAGTTGCTAGGATATTTGCAGAGAAAATTGAAAATATTAAAAAGAGTAAGGAAAATTATAATTATAAGGCATTTATGGCCCACAAATTATCTATAGAATTGTTCTGTTATTGGATAAAACAATTAATAGATGGAGAAAATCAATTATTTAATGAAATTAGTATTTTTCAAAATAAAAACGAAGAAATTTCAAATAATATTAAGGAGTTACAAAGTTATGTAAATAATACCATTGATAATTTACAGGAAATAAAATTTTCTGAAGAAGTAATTCTATATAATTTAGAAAATGATTTATATGATAAATTTATAGATTTTATTTTACAAACCTATAAAAATAAACTAGAAAATATCAAAGAAAAATCTAGTAAAGAAAGCTCAAATTTGAAAAAAAATATTTCTGATATTGAATCTGAAAGGAAAAAATGTAAAAATATTTCAGATAAGAAAAATCAATTTCAATCTTTATTTTTAAAAATTATGTATGAATCTTAAACATAGGTGGAATATAATGGAAAATTCTGTAAACTCCTTATTTTATTGAGAAAATGATTGAAAATCTTTAAATAATTTCTAAAAATATTCTAGATTTTAAATAATTCTCTTAAAAAAGATTTCCGGAATCTTGTTTTTGGATATTTTAAAATTAATACCAGGAAAAATTGGCTTAAAATACTCAATTAGTTCTAGAGTTTCAGCAAATATTTCCTAAGCTTTTGGTAGATTCCTCCAGGTTTGATGTTCCTCAAATTGTCCATTTAAATAATCGCACTAAGCAAAAAGATTGGAAAAATACTCAGAAAAATCCTTAAATAAAATGTTAGATTTAATTTTAATATTTATAAGGAAATCAAGAAATATATGGATAATAATTATTTAGATTGGGGTATGAAATATCAGATTATAAGTCCGAATAGGAGAACTATTAAATCGGAGGAAATTAATTAATCTATAATTTACTAGGTAAATTTCTCAAAAAAACCATATTTATTAAAAATAAATATTTAAATATATTATAACAAAAATATGATATTTAAAATTAATGGAAAAAATCAATCCACAAATCAACCCACAAATCAATTCACAAATATGAATCAATTAAAAAAGAATTTAACATCAGATCAAAAATTAAGTTTAATAAAAAATTCCATTATAAATAAAGATTCTCCTTCTTCAATTTTGAAAATAGTAAAACAATTAATGGAAAATCAAAAATGGAATATAAATTGTAAATTTGATTTAACAAATTTTATGATAAATTTTATAAAAAATAATAAGGATTATTTTTCCCTAAAGGAATTAGAGTTTATTAAAGATATTATTTCACAAACCATAAAGAATTTAATAAAAAGTAAAAGATTTAATACAGATTTGAAATTATCTCTAATGAATTTTATTATAGAAAATAAATGGTTCTTTTCTGAAAAACAATTAATATTTATAAATAATGTAGTATTAAAAAATATAGAAAGTTTAATGAAAGATAAAAACTTAAACACAAATTTAAAATTATATTTAATGAATTTTACAATAAAAAATAAAGATTTTCTCTTGAAAAAAAAATTTAAACCCATAGAAAATATATTTCTGAAAACTATAAAAGAATTAATGGTAGATAATCTTAATATACATGATAAATTGAATTTAATAAAACTTATAAGTTCAAATAAAAATTTTTTTTCTAAAGAAAAAATAAACTCTGTAAATAAAATAATTGTTGATCAATTATTTGGATTTATGAAACAAGGTTTTAATAAATTAGATCGAAATTATCAATTAAATTTAATAGAATTAATTTTAGAAAATAAAAATTTATTCTCTACTTTAGAAATCAAGTTGATGGATATTCAAAGCAAAATATTAAAATTAGTAAATAATAATACTATTACCATAGCCCCATCAAAGAAAGAAATTGAAAAAATAGAAATTGAAAAAATAAAAAATAAAGAAACTATAATTTCAAATTCAATAGATGAAAATATTAAAGATATAATAGATAAATATAAAAATTTAATAATAAATCAATATGAAAAATTAGAAACGAAAATAAATGATAAAAAAAATAAATATGAAATAAATCGTGAAATAAGATTAATTACTAATTCATTATTAAATGATATGTTATATCAAAACACACCTTTTATTAGTGATCATATAGAAGAAATATTAGATGAATCCTCTGATACTATGAAAAAACTTTTAGAAAATAAATTATTTTCCATAGAAAGTAGATTAAAAATAGTTAATTCTATTGTTTCTCATAAAAATTTAGAGAATAGTAAAACAAATTTTATTACATCCTTATTACCGGAAATAATAAAAAATATTCTAATAGAAAATCCAAAATATATAGAAAATAAAGAATATACTCAAAATATTTCACCATTTTTAGAAAAAATTGAGTCGGAAAATATATCTCAAATCAATAAAGAAGAAAAAATAGAATATGAAATTCATGAAGAAAAAGTGGAATCTAACGATAAAATAGAAGAAAACTCTAAAACATCAGAAAACCCTGGAATAGAAAATAAAACTAGTTATTAACTAGTTATTAACTAGTTAATTCTCTTAAAAAAGATTTCCGGAGTCTTGTTTTTTGATATTTTTGAATTAATGCCAGGAAAAATTGGTTCAAAATACTCAATTAATTCTAGAGTTTCAGCAAATATTTCCTGAGCTTTTGGTAGATTCTTCCAGGCTTGATGTTCTTCGATTTGTCCATTTAAATAATCACACCAGGCAAAAAGATTGAAGAAATACTCAGAAAAATCCTTAGATAAAATGTTAGATTTAATTTTATTACTAAAAATTTCATTAGATTTTTTCTCAGGAATATGAATATTAGGAATATGAATATTAGGAATATCAATATTATTTTTATGTAAAAGGCTCCAAAGACGAAATACAAGATTGGAAAATTTTCCTACGGCAAAGGTATTAAAGGTTTCAATTAGTTTTTCACTATCGAAATTACTATCGGTTTTCATCAAATTTTCCTTAAAAGAAAATAAACGTAAAGCTTCTACTCCATAGTTTTCAATAATTTCTAAGGGATCAATAACATTTTTCTTCGATTTAGACATTTTTTCATTATTAATTACCCACCAATTATGGACTAATAATTTACAATTTACCTTCAGATCTCCAGCCATCAACATAATTGGCCAATAAACACCATGAAAGGTCAAAATATCCTTAGCTAATAGATGAATAACCTCACCCTCTAGCCAAAATTCTTTGAATACTCCCTTTAGGTTTGGATATCCAAAAATATAATTTAAAAGGGCATCAAACCACACATAAATCACAAAATTTTCCTTTTCATTTGGAACGGGAATACCCCATCCAGAGTTTTTTCTTGAAATACACAAATCATTCCATTCCTGATCAATAAAACCAAGAAGTTCATTAACTCTATTATTTGGAGTTATGAAATCCGGATTATCCGGATTATCCGGATTAGATACTAGGAAATCTTTAATTTTATCCTTAAAAATAGTAGTTTTCAAAAAATAAGCGGGAGTTTTTTCCAGAAATACATCGGCTCCCGTTGGAGCTTTTCCATTTACAAGACTACTTTTGCTAAAGAATGATTCATCGGCGATGGAATAATAACCCTCATATTCTCCTTTATAAATATAGCCTTTTTCAAAAAGTTGATTCCAAAAATAGGTTACGGTTTTTCTATGGTCTTCCTCCGTTGTTCGAATAAATTTATCATTAGAGATTTTTAGAATTTTTAAAGCTTTTTGGAAATTTTCTGCCATTTCATCTACGAAAATTTGAGTATCTTGACCTTTCTTCCTTGCGGCCTGAACAATTTTATCACAATTTTCATCTACCCCCGTAAGAAAAAAAACCTTATAATTCAAGAGTTTATAGGATCTAGCTAAAATATCCGCTAGAATTAAACTGTGGGCAGAGCCAATATGAGGTTTATCGTTTGGATAAAAAATTGGCGTAGTAATTAATATTTTTTTTTGAGTTTTTTCCATAGAATATTTTACAATAATAGAATTAATAAATAAAATATAGCTATGTTTTTTATTTCTCCTGCAACCGCAAGAATTTTAGATACACAACCGAACTCCAAAGATCTTGGAGAAATATTAAATTTCCTAGGACAGAAAACCGATATTCAATTTTTAATATATTTGAAAAAACCTATTGAAATTGATTTTAAGGAATTTTCCTTTCATAATTATTCTATCAACAGTTTTTTGAAATTTCTTTCGGAAAGGCATAATTTAATTTTTTTTATTGAAAATGATCGAATAATAATTAAAGAATTAGATTTTACTTTAGGAAGTTATAATTTAAGTTATTTAAATTTTTATAATGATGATCAATATAGAGTTTCCCATAGAAGTATTCTAGATGATAAGGTTCAGGATGAGAAAAAATTACGGGGTAATAGAAGTTTAGAAAAAAGAATAAGAAATTTTCTTGAAAATAATAGTAAGTCCTATGATTTTTGGGAAGAAATTGAGGAAAATATTAAGGTCCTATCAAAAAATAATTATGCTATAGATAAATATACGGGCATAATAAATGTTATTGGAGATTCTCAAATTCATAGTAATGTTAAAACCTATTTAGAAAATATTTCTAAAAAAATTCATAGTCAAATTTTTATTGAATGTAAAGTACTTGAAATCACTCTAGACATTAATCATAATATAGATCTTCAGCCAATTTTACATCATGCTATGAAAAATTACGCCGATATGGAAATTAGTAGTTGTGTAGATAGTATTTTTGCATCCTGCCGTGAAAAATATAGTTTTATTTCCATGCAACAATCCTCTCAAATTAATATACTAACCTTAAATCAAGTATTCGCTAGAACTTCCTCTATAAAAGAACACTATTTTCTCCGTAGATCCTTTGATACAAGATCCATGGATTTAAGAAACTGGAGTTCTCGATATTATAGAAAAAAAGCTCTTGATTCTGGAGATTCAAATTCTGGTTTTATTGCCTCTGAAAACTATGAATCTCGAAAACATGGATTTATTTTAGATATTCTTCCTTCCATAATTGATTCGGAAAATATACTTTTAAAAATATCTTCCTCCCTATCGGCTCCCATTGGTAGAAAAAATGAAAATCCAGCTCTAATGTCTATTCAAACTCGTAATTTTGATACAATTTTAAAAACAAAAAATGGACAAAATATTGTTCTTGGTGGATTATATCTAGAACAGGAATATGAAGAAAATGAAAGACCTCCCTTTCTTTTACGTATTTTTCAAAAAAAGAAATCTCAACGGATTAAATCCTATTTTGTACTTGTTATTAAGGCTACTATTATGTAAGCTAAATTAGCTAAATTAGTATATTATATCCTATGATTGATGCCCATTCCCATATTCATTATAATGAAAGAATAAACGATGAAGTTATTAATGCTAAAAATCAGGGGGTGAAAGCCCTATTGAATATTCATATTATTGAAAGAGATCCAAAATATTCTCAAACTTTAGAACAATTTTATGAGCATTTGGAAGCTATTGAAAATATTGAAAAAGTTGAAAATTTTAAAATATTTCTTGGAGCAGGAGTCCATCCTTTAGGTGTTTCTTTGGTTAATTCCCTGGAGGCGCAGAATATCTTGGAAAAACTTATGCCTAGACTTACAGCTATTGGAGAAACGGGTTTAGATCTTTTCAAGGATGATAATAAATCGGAGCAATTATCTTTTTTAGAAATGCATTGTCATTTAAGCCAACAATACAATAAACCTTTAGTAATTCATTGTCGAGGATGTGATGTAGATGACGTTCTTAATATAACAAAAAATTATAATATTAAGGTTATGTTTCATTGTTGGACCTTTGGTGTTAAAGATCTGGAAAAAGCTTTAGTTTATAATACTATGATTTCTTTTTCTGGTATTGTAACCTTTGATAAAACTGAAAATATTGTTAATTCCGCTAGAGTTTGCCCCTTAGATAGAATGTTAATAGAAACCGATAGTCCCTATCTTGCTCCCGTTCCTTTTCGAGGTAAAAAAAACCAACCAGCTTTTATTTATGAAACCTACAAATATATTGCTAATTTAAAATCTATATCCTTTGAAAATCTAGAAAATCAAATAGAATCTAACTTCTTAGATTTTTTTCAAGTAATTTTATAAATAGAAAAAATAAGAAAATACTAAAAAAAAATCTAATCTTTGTAAAAATAATTATTTTAAATTTAAAGACTTAAGAAAAAAAAATATAAAATTTATCTTTTCTTTATAATAGAAGAATGAGGAGAAGTAATTTGATACAAATTGTGAGCGATGATAAGTTCTATGAAATGAGTGATTTAGGTAAGTTTTATTTAGGAATTGATCCCACCGGTAGAATTCATATTGGTCATTTAATTTCTATTAAATTATGTTTAAGTTTGCTAGAGAAGGGGTTTGATGGAGTTTTATTGATTGGGGGATTTACAGGAAAGATTGGAGATCCAACGGACAAGCTTGAGGCTAGAAAAAAGCTTACAAATACCATAGCTCAGAATTTTTCTACTTTAATTTACCAGGATTTATATACGATATTTGAAAACTATAGGGATAGAATCACTTTTGTTAATAATAAGGATTGGTTAGATACTATGACCTTTGCGGAGTATCTTAATATTAGTTATAATGTTTCCGTTAATAGAAAATTGAATTTAGAAACCTTCTCTAATCGATTGAGTAAAAATTTACCCCTATCCGTCGCAGAATTTACCTATCCCGATATTCAAATGATAGATTTTCTTCATCTTTGTAAAAATCATAATTGCAATATTCAAGTGGGTGGTTCTGATCAATGGGGTAATATATCCCATGGAGTTCATTATGTCAAAAAGATAACAAAAAGAGAGGATATTTATGGAATTTGTACACCTCTTTTAACGGAAAATGGAAAAAAAATAGGAAAAACCGATGGAAATCCAGTATATATTGAGAATCATTTTGGAGTATTTCAATATTGTATGAAAATTTCTACGGAAACCCTGAAAAGTTTAGGAAAGATATTTATTGAAAATTTTCCTGAGGATATTTTAGAGGTAAATTTTGATCAAGTTAAAATATATCAATTAGAACTAGCCCGTAATATTCTAAAAGTTATATGTCCAAAAAAGTATGAAGAGGTATTTCAAAATATTAAAACTCAATCGGAAGAAATGTTCTATAGGGATGTGGAATATATTAATGAAAATTTTTTTGATAGTATAAAAATTCGAAATTTACTTACCATTATATCGGAACAAACTCAAAAATCTAGATCAGAAATCAAAAGAAAATTATCGGAGGGAGCTATTTTTCTTAATAATATTAAACAATTTGATCCAAATTTAGAACTTCCCGATGGAAAATATAAAATTAAACTTGGAAATACTATCCTTCTTATTAAAATCTCAGAATAAACCTAAAATCATAATTCAATCCAAATCTAGAACTTTCCGATTGAAAGATTTCCAGATGGACAAACTTCCCGATGGAAAATGTTTTTCTTGGAAAAATTCCCAAATAAACCCTAAAAGTATAAAAAATTCAATACAAATCTAAAACTCCCGATGGAAAGATTTCCAGATGGACAAACTTCCCGATGGAAAATGTTTTTCTTGGAAAAATTCCCAAATAAACCCTAAAAATATAAAGAATTCAATATAAATCTAGAACTTTCCGATTGAAAGATTTCCAGATGGACAAACTTCCCGATGGAAAATGTTTTTCTTGGAAAAATTCCCAAATAAACCCTAAAAGTATAAAAAATTCAATACAAATCTAAAACTCCCGATTGAAAGATTTCCAGATGGACAAACTTCCCGATGAAAAGACTTCCTAAATAAACCATTCTTCTTGTAAAAATTCCCAAATAAACCCTAAAAGTATAAAGGATTCAATACAAATCTAAAACTCCCGATGGAAAATACAAAAAAATACAAAATTGGAAATACCGTTCTTCTTGTAAAAATTTCCGAATAAATCATTCTTCTTGGAAAAATTCCCAAATAAACCCTAAAAGTATAAAGGATTCAATACAAATCTAAAACTCCCGATTGAAAGATTTCCAGATGGACAAACTTCCCGATGGAAAATGTTTTTCTTGGAAAAATTCCCAAATAAACCCTAAAAGTATAAAAAATTCAATACAAATCTAAAACTCCCCATGGAAAGATTTCCAGATGAACAAACTTCCCGATGGAAAATGTTTTTCTTGGAAAAATTCCCAAATAAACCCTAAAAATATAAAGAATTCAATACAAATCTAGAACTTTCCGATTGAAAGATTTCCAGATGGACAAACTTCCCGATGAAAAGACTTCCTAAATAAACCATTCTTCTTGTAAAAATTCCCAAATAAACCCTAAAAGTATAAAGGATTCAATACAAATCTAAAACTCCCGATGGAAAATACAAAAAAATACAAAATTGGAAATACCGTTCTTCTTGTAAAATTTTTCGAATAAACCATTCTTCTTGTAAAAATTCCCAAATAAACCCTAAAAGTATAAAGGATTCAATACAAATCTAAAACTCCCGATGGAAAATACAAAAAAATACAAAATTGGAAATACCGTTCTTCTTGTAAAAATTCCCAAATAAACCCTAAAAATATAAAGAATTCAATACAAATCTAAAACTTTTCGATTGAAAGATTTCCAGATGGACAAACTTCCCGATGGAAAAACTTCCCAAATAAACCTTAAAAATATAAAGAATTCAATACAAATTTAGAACTTTCCGATTGAAAGATTTTCCGATGGAAATACTTTTTTCACTAAGCTCCAAAAAAACAAAAATGATTAGTTTTATAGTATTGCAAAATATCAATAATATCCTCAATAGTTAGGTTAGGCCAGAGTTTTTCAGAAAAATAAATTTCTGAATTTAGGAGTAATAAAATAGAGTAATCGCTTAAACGTCTATGTTTTCCAGTGCGAATCAAAATATCAATAGGGGGTAACTGGGCTACAAGACTATGTTTCAAAATATTAGAAAAATTCTCATTTTCTAAATTTTTATTTTCCAAATTCTCATTTTCCAAATTTAATCTCATGGTTTGAAAAGTATACTCTATATCATAGCTACCGCTATAGTTTATAAATAGAATTATAGTTGCAGAATATTTGAAATCTATGATTGCTGAGTTTGTTTTCTGATATTTCTCTATTTTTAATCGGTTTTTCTCCGGTAAAGAGGCGATATCGCCAATAATTTTACATTTGAAATTAGTAAACAGTTTATTTGCCTCAAGAGAATCTAAAGGATCAAAACTATTTAAGGAGTTTCTTTTATTATTATGTTTTGAATAGCAAAAAAAACTTAAAAATTCAAAATCCTCTCCAAAATTTTCCGATATTTCCAAAATTTTTTTAAAGGCTAGGTTATAAACCTCAACTTCCGAGAGATTATGTTGTTTTCCATAACGTCTATTACCATCGGCAATGAAACTTATATGTTTTATGATCTTATTTTCTTGATTTTTCATTGAATTCTAAGCACTCATAGTTTTTAAATGTTGATTAAATAAATTATCAAGATTCTTAACACCATCATCAATTATTTCCTGATATTTTTTCTCTAATTTATTTTTAACGTCCTTGGAGGGTTCAGTTTTTAAATCATTAAACTTCTGTTGTCTTTTTTGACGAATTGTAATTTTAAATTGTTCTAATTTTTCCTTTAATTTTTTATTTAAATCATCTATATAGGCCTTAGTTACTGGACTTAGGGTTAGAATAATATCACTTTTTAAAGATTGAACTCCTCCTAGATCTTTTTTTCTTACCTCAACCATAATTTCATTAATATTAGAACTATTATAGGGAGTAATAATTATACTTCTTGAATTGTCTTTTCCAATTCCGATAGAACACAAACCACGAATATTTTGTCCATTAATATCAATATTAGAAACTAAATCCGGATTGGCCTTATGAACATTCGCGTATTTTTTCATTTCTTCCTTAAATTTTTCAATTTGTAATTCCATGAATTTTTTCAACTCTTCCATATAACAATTATAACTAAAAAACTTATAATTTTAAAATTTTATAGGAAATATTCTATTTTATATTTTTTTTCTCAAATTTTGCTATAATAAAATTATAAGCGGATGTGTTGGAATTGGTAGACAATCAGGATTTAGGTTCCTGTGGTTAATAGCCGTATGAGTTCAAGTCTCATCATCCGCACCAAAAAATTTTCTTAAATTAACTTTACTAATTAAATTTTCTTAAATTAACTTTACTAATTAGTTTCCTAATAATTTTGCTATAATAGTTTATAAAAGGAGTATAAAATGGAAAATAAAAATAAAAAAAATTGTGAAAATAATTCCTGTGATGCTGAATGTCAAACCTATGGTAAGAATGGATCAAATTGTAAGGTTGAAGAAACCTGCAATACAAACTGTAACACAAACTGCAACACAAACTGTGACACAAACTGCAACACAAGCTGTGACACAAATTGTTCGGAGAATTTAGAAAGAGATTCTTTAGAAAGAGATTCTTTAGAAAGAGATTCTTTAAAAAAAAATTCAGAAGAAGGTGAGGAAGTTCAAAATAATGAGGAGTTGACCGATAAGGATTCTATTTCCCCAGAGCAAATTCAATTATTAGTGAAAATTTTAGGAAAGGATGTATCAATGCCTGGTTTTAGGAAGCATAAAATTCCCTTTGAAATTCTATGCTTGAAATTAAATAAGGAAATTGGTAAAGCTTTAGATAATGTTATTGCGATGTATGTAGAAAATAAAAAAGTTTTAGCGGCTAAATATAATAAAATAGTAGCAAGTACATCAATTTCTCAAACCGGTCAAGGATTTGAAATAATATATAGTTTTTCAGATAATGTAGCAGCTTAATAGCTAAGAAAAATATAATATTTGAGAGTATAGGATTTCCTAGATTATAGGAATAGAACTATAAAATTAGAGTATTTTGATATTTCTTTAAAACCTTTTAATTTTTAATAGTTGGGTTTATTTGTTATTAGAAAAAAAATAAAACAGTATAATTTCCTTATGTTTTTTAATATAATTAAGGGTTTAGTAGAAGTATTGCGTGGATTTTTTTCATCTTTTTATGTTTTCTTAAATTTTTGTTTTTTTTATTTAATATTTTCCTATAATTTAATTCCAAGTGATTTTTTAAAAATTTCTAATTATTTCGTTGGATTATTTCTTTTAATTTCTATAGTTCATTATAATTGGAGGTTTAATAAAATATATAAGCAGTATTATATTTTTCATAATTTTATAAATTCTAGTGATTTTGCCATGGTAATTCTTGATAATAAAAATAATATTATAAATTATAACGATTTATTTTTACGTATTTGTGAGGATAGAGTTCCTAGAACTTTCCAGGAAATACTGGATATTTTTAAGGATTTTATTTTATTAAAAAATACTTTAATTGAGGGAATAGCAACAAATTCTTTTACTAGGGATATAAATTTTGGAGAAAAAATTTGGAGAATCTCTATAACGGAGGAGAATTCTCAGTTTGGAAATTTAAAAATTATATTTATTATTGATATTACATCTAATAATAAGGGAAATCCTATTGAAAAGACTCTGGCTAATATGTTAAATTATGTTACGGAAGGAATTATAGTGACTAATCGATCGGGAAATGTAATTTTCTATAATGTTTCTGCGGCTAATATTTTAAAAACATCACTTTTAGGAAAAAATATTAATGTTTTACAGGGGTGGTCTAATATTCAGCCAAATATTATAAATACTATTAAGTATAATAATACGGAATTACAAATTAATCTTAGCTACCATGGAGAAAATTTTGTTCTTCACCGATTTCATGAAAATTCTAATGAATTAGATGATGTTTTTATTCATGCTCCCTTTGGAATTCTTATAATAAATGAATCTCTAGAAATTATATCTATGAATAGATTTTGGAATAAGTATTTAAAAAGTAAATTCACCGTTGATCAATGTATAGCCCCCTATTATCGTAATGCTTTTATTGAATACCTTAAACATTTTATTAAAAACCGTAATGTTAAACCGGCCTATTTTAATCTTATTAATCAGGAAGGTCCTCTTGTATCAATTTTTCCACAGTTTTCTAAATCTGGACTTATTAATCTTTTTTTTATTGAGGATGTGAATTCTAGAGATATGAAATCTCAATACCTTCATAATCAAAGACTTTATTCCCTTGGAGAAATAGTTGGTAGTGTGTCCCATGATTTTAATAATATTTTGACAACCACTATTAGTAGCTGTGATGCAATTTTAGAAAGAAATAGATTTTTAAATACCAATGAAGATTATTTAGATTTAATGCGAATAAAGCATAGTAGCACAAAGGCTGCGGAGTTAATTAAACAAATTTTGAATTTATCTAGAAAAAAAACACCAAAGGAAGATAATTTAAATGTAAATGATTTCATTTCGGAATTTGCTGCAACTATTGGAAGAGTTCTAGGAAATAATTTTACCTTACAGGTTCATAAGAAAAAAAATAATATTACTATTTTTATGAATGAGGTTAGTTTTGAACAGGTTTTAGTAAATTTAGTATTAAATGCAAGAGATTCTATGCCTAATGGAGGTATTTTAAATATAGTAATTGATAAAGTTACTATTGATAAGGATATGTTTGAAAATGGTCATTATGTAGTACGTGGAGAGTATTTAGAACTTTCAATTATTGATACAGGATCAGGAATTTCTAAGGAGAATTTAGGAAAGATTTTTGATCCATTTTTTACAACTAAAAATGAAAAGGGAAATGGTTTTGGTCTTGCTACTGTTAATTCGATAATTAAACAGAAATGTGGATTTATTAAGGTTTCAAGTAAATTTGGTTTTGGAACAACATTTTTTATATATTTACCCTTATTTTCTAATAATAAAACCGTTGAGGAGGTTAAAACTCAGGAGAATTCTAAGGCTAATATTTTATTTGTGGAAGATGAGATCAATATTTTAGTTCCCACGGTAAAAACCTTAAAATTAAGAGGTTTAGATATTATTGGAGTAAGTTCTGGTGCAGAGGCTATTGAGAAATTCAAGTCCGTTGGAAGTTTTGATTTATTAATAATGGATATTTGTATTCCTCCTATGAACGGTATTGATATTTATTTAGAATTAAAGAAAATTAATCCAAATCTAAAATGTATTTTTACTTCCGGCTATTCTAATAACAATCTTGCGGATACCGATGATAAAAATATTTTTTTCCTTGAAAAACCTTATTCAATCAAGGATCTATTTGACACAATCAACAAATTTCTATAAGGTTTTCGCAAAAAACCTTATTCAATCAAGGATCTATTTGACACAATCAACAAATTTCTATAAGGTTTGAGACGAAAATACTTCGTATTTTTCGATAAAAAACCTCAATCAAAGATTGTTCAATCAAGGATCTATTTGACACGGTCCGCAAGGATAGATTATAATTTTTTTTGAAATTATAGGATAATCAACAAATTTCTATAAGGTTTGAGACGAAAATACTTCGTATTTTTCGATAAAAAACCTCAATCAAAGATTGTTCAATCAAGGATCTATTTGACACGGTCCGTAAGGATAGATTATAATTTTTTTTGAAATTATAGGATAATCAATAAGTTCCTATAGGGTTTGAGACGAAAATACTTCGTATTTTTCGATAAAAACCTCAATCAAAGATTGTTCAACCGGAGATTGTTCAATCTGAGATTGTTCAATCTGATATTGTTCAATCAAAGATTATTCAATCAAAGATTGTTCAATTAAAGATTATTCAATCAAAGATTATTCAATCAAAGATTATTCAATCAAAGATTGTTCAATTAAAGATTGTTCAATTAAAGATTGTTCAATTAAAGATTATTCAATCAAAGATTATTCAATCAAAGATTATTCAATCAAAGATTATTCAATCAAAGATTATTCAATCAAAGATTATTCAATCAAAGATTATTCAATCAAAGATTATTCAATCAAAGATTATTCAATCAAAGATTATTCAATTAAAGATTTATTTGACACGGTCCGCAAGGATAGATTATAATTTTTTTTGAAATTATAGGATAATCAATAAGTTCCTATAGGGTTTGAGACGAAAATACTTCGTATTTTTCGATAAAAACCTCAATCAAAGATTGTTCAACCGGAGATTGTTCAATCTGAGATTGTTCAATTAAAGATTTATTTGACACAATTCGATAGAATAGACTATAATTTTCTGATTATGTAATAATTTGACAGAATGAAGTTATAATTTTCCTGATTACAATGACAATTCAAAAAAATTGAACATTCTATAAATTCATTTTTGTATTTAAAAGAAGTTTTATTATTTTCTAATTTAAAGTAGTAAATTATAGTTTAGTATTTTTTTATAATTTCATTTTTTTTCAAAATAATTATAATATATAAATATATTCTTTGATTTTATTTTTTTTCTTTTGTAATTCCTCTTCCGTTGTGCATGGCATAGTTCTAATATTTTGTAATTTTGTTATTTTCTTTAAATTTTTTTTTTGAGATAATTTTTCTATTTCTAAATCAATCAAAATATTAAAATAATCATTATTCATTTTTGCAATATCCTCCATAGTATTATATTCTCTAAATCGAATTTCAATTAAGGCATGCAAGATATTTCCGAGTGGTTTAGTATTTTTATCATCTAATGTTTGTATCAAGATACATATGTTAAACTCAAGTACTATTTTTAAAAAATCTAATTTAGTTTCCTCTAGAGTTTTATGTGACATCTTGAACATCTCTATATTATTTAATAAACCAGATTTGAAAGTAGAATTATGAATTTTATTTATAACTAATCTTGTGAAATCATCTCCTCTAGCCTTATAGGATTCAATTCTTTTTTTATCATTACATTTAATTAAAAGCATATAATAATATATCAAAAAATTACTATTTCTATTACAATACTTTTATGTCAAATAATTTTACTCATATTCCAGTGCTTTTTAAGGAAATTGAAACCTTGATCCTTTCTATGAAGACCTCGAAAAATCTTAAAAATGAAAGTTTTAACTCTATTGTGGATTGTACTTTTGGAGCCGGTGGACATGGACGTATGTTTGCAAAATATGCTCCAGTAATAGCCTTTGAAAGAGATGAAAACTATAAAAATCTACATGATGATATTGAATCTATTAAAATTCATTATAAATGTTTTAGTACTATTGAAAATTCTGTTAAAAAAACCGATTTGATTTTTGCGGATTTAGGTTTATCTTCTATGCAATTAGATGATGCCAGAGGTTTTTCATTTATGAGAGATTCTGATTTAAATATGTATATGGGAGGTGAGGAAAAAAAAAGTCTAAAACATATTTTAAAGTATATGCCAATCTATAAAATACAAGAAATAATTAAGAAATATGGAGAGGAAAAGGAGGCGGCAAAAATTGCAAATAATATTGATAGATATAGATTAAAAGGGGATATAACTACTACCTTTGAACTTAGAAAAGCTATTGGAAATGATAAATTTCCTGTATTAGCTAGAGTTTTTCAAGCCTTTAGAATTTTTATAAATAATGAAATGGAGGAGTTAGAAAATTTGTTAAAATCTATTCCTTCCTTAACCGATACAGCTTTAATTATTTCCTTCCACTCCCTTGAGGACCGTTTAATAAAACATAGTTTTAAAAAATTTAAATATTCTGGTTTTATTTTACCTTCTTCCGAGGAAGTTATCTTAAATCCAAAAAGTAGAACTGCAAAACTCCGATTTGGCTCTAATATATATGATTTTTCTAAAATAAAATTTATTTCTGATTAATATTCTTTTGTGGTAAATTCGAATGTCCTGGGTTTTAATTTTACATTCTTCCGAGAAAGTTCTTTAAGAAAGTTCTTTAAGAAAGTTATTTCAAATCCAAAAAATAGAACTGTAAAATAGAACTATAAAATAGAACTGTAAAAGAGAACTGAAAATGTTAGAATATTGTTATGAAAAATATCACTATAGTTGTGGCAGAGAATTCTTCAAAAATAATAATTTTTTTAAAAAATTTAAGGGAGAAATTTCCAAAGGCGATTTTTTGCTCCGATAATCCTATTTATAGTGAAAATCCTCTTAATGAAAACTTTATAGAATATAGGAATTTCTCCTCCTTTATAATTCTTAGTAAAATAGCAAATTTACAAAACTCTTTTCTAGAGGAGTGTAATTATATTTTAATATCTAGTAATTTATATTGTATTCCTTTAGAAATAAGAATTCGATCTAATATTGAAATTCTTCTAGAAAAACCAAAACAAATGTTAGAGAAAAATAATAATCTTTTTCTATTAAATTTAGAAAAATATAGATTTCGTTTCTAACTTTTTTAAACCTATGGATATAATTATATATTTTCCTGTTTAGAAAAATATAGATTTCGTTTCTAACTTTTTTAAACCTATGGATATAATTATATATTTTCCTGTTTAGAAAAATATAGATTTCGTTTTAATATTTTTTTTGAAAACTTTACAGATATAATTATTTATGAGGCTATCAAAATACACATTCAGAACTTGGAAAGAAAATACTAATTTGGACAGGGCAACCGATAGAATTTTAAGGGCTTGTTATGCTCAAAAAGAATCATCGGGAATATTTCGTTTCACAAATCTTGGTTTACGATCTCTTGAAAAAATTAAAAATATAATTCGTAGAGAAATGAATAAAATTGGTGCTTTAGAGGTGGAACTTCCTATACTTCAGGATATTTCTATGTGGGAAAAAAGTAATAGAAAGGAGGCCTATGGCCCTGAAAGATTTCAACTTAAGGATCGTCATGATAATATTATGATTTTAGCTCCAACGGCGGAGGAATCAGCTTCAGAAATGATAATTAATCTAGTAAAAAGCTATAAACAACTACCTATTTCTATATATCAAATGGTTTCAAAATATAGAGATGAAATGAGGCCACGTTTTGGCTTGGTTAGAAGTCGCCAATTTACCATGAAGGATGCCTATTCCTTTGCAAAAGATGAAAAAAATGCCTTAGAAATTTATAAGGATTATTTTAATGCCTATGTTAGAATTTTTAATAATCTTGGATTTCAAACCTATGCAGTACCAGGAGAAACCGGTGATATTGGTGGAAAATTCTGCCATGAATTTGTGGTGATTAATACGCCTATTGGAGAGTGTGATATGTATTTTAATAAAAACTTACCTGCTAAGGAAATTTCTAAATTAGAGGAACTAGATTTAATTGAAAATAGTTTTGAAAAAATTTATGATAACTCTGTAAAGTGTTTAGAATTAGGTCATATATATTATCTTGGAGAGTTTTATTCGAAGTCTATGAAGATTCAATATCAGGATGAATTTGGAAAAATGGAAAATATGTTTATGGGATGTTATGGTATTGGTGTGACTAGAATTTTGTCCTTTGCCATGGAGTATTTTGAAGTTTTACCTTCTAATATTAGTCCTTTTACCTTTAATTTGATTGGAATTAATAGAAATTTAAGTGAGGATTTTTATAACTCACTTTTTGATGATTTGAAATCAGAAATTCTTTACGATGATAGACAAAACTCTCCGGGAGAAAAATTTTCCGATAGTGATCTAATTGGTATTCCCTACAGAATCATAATTGGTAATAATATTGAATTTAAGGATTTATTGAAACAAAAAGTATATATTTTTGAAAATATCATTGAATTAAAAAATTATTGTTTAAAAATTAAAAATGAAAATAATAACTAGAATATTTAAAGTTACAGGAAAATTTAAAAAAGAGTTAATACATTGTTATGAATATATTTATGATATATGGCAGTAATAGGAATATAGAAAGAAATAATTCAAGTTATTATATAAATTCTGGCAGAAATTACTATGAGAATCTTGTAAAAATTCCTGAATATTCCAGAAAAACAAGAAATAATTCAAGTTATTATATAAATTCTGGCGGAAATTATTATAGAAATTCAGTATCTGAGAATTTTAAAAGAACATTAAGGGACAATATAGAATTATTACGAGAAAAAAAAATAGAAAAAATTAAAAGTTTAGAAATTGACTTAAATGAATATATAGAAAAAAACTATAATTTATTTGATAATATTTTAAGTAATATCTTTGAAACTGATTTAACTAAATTAAAAAATATATTTCCAAGATATATAGTGGATTCAGATATTAGTAAGATAGATTTAATGGAAAAACATGTGGAGATTATTAATATTCTAAGACCAAAACTTTCTCTTTCAACTCATATTTTCCTTGTTAATCAAATGATATCTAGAGCTAATACATTCAAAACTTCTAATATGGAAATTTATAAAAATATAAATGATTTAATTTTAGAAATATGTTTGAAAAATCCTAAACAGGAAGAGCTTAGAAATATAGAATTAAAATTTGAATCTATTACTAAAAATTCTAAAACCTCAAATTCAAGTTTTATAACTCCAACTCCAGGTTATGGAACCTCAAATTTAAGTTTTGTAACTCCAACTCCAGATTATGGAACTTCAGTTTTGAATATAAAAAATTATAATCTAAGTTCAGAAACTGCAAAGGAAAAAATTCAATTTAGAATTCGATCTAAAATTCAATCTATTTTAGATTTTTGTCAAAAAAATAAAAATGACGCCACTGTAGCTATAAAAGAAGAATTATCCTTATTAAAATTAGATAATAAATCACCAGAAGAATTACAAAATGAAGAAAAATATTTAAATAATATTAAAGATAATCTTGAAGATAATCTTGAAGATAATCTTAGATTTAATTAATAAATAAAAAATTTACAAAAAATTACAAAATTTTTCAAAGTGTAGTTAATACATAGTCATGAATACATTTATAAAGGGTGGTAGTCAAAATCAAACTGAAATAATTCAAATTCAATCACTTAATTTAAAAAATAATAAAAACAGTGAAAATCCCGCAAAGAATAATGAAACATCATTTTTGGGGGAAACTAAAATGGTAGAATCTACCTTGGTAGAATCTACCTTAATACAAGGAGATGGGCAAGATGAAGAATTATTAAAAGAACAACAAAGAACTCAAGATTTAGAATCTAAAAAAGAAGAAATTGGAAAATTAAAATCTAATTTAGATAAATATATAGAAAAAAATTCTAATTTTTTTGATAGTTTTTCAGATTATTTTTCTAATCTTTCAGGAAAAAATATTTTTAGAACGGATTTAATTAAATTAAAAAATATATTTCCAAAGGATTTCAGTTCAAATAATGAAGAAATTGATTTAATAGCAAAAAAGAAGGAGATTATTAATATTTTGAAATTTAAAGTTACTAAACAAGATCATAAAAATTTTATTAATAGAATGGTGGATGGTATTAAAGGAGTAAGTAGTATTATTGATGAAACTAAAAAAATCAGTGGTAGTGATACATATACTGAAGATGATATTAATGGTATAGATGATTTAATTTTAGCAATATGTTTAGAAAATCCTAACCATAAAAAACTTGAAGAAATAGAATCAAATTTTGAAAAAATTATGCAAAAAACACAATCTAATTCAATAGATAATAAAAAAGAGGAAGAAAAGAAAAAAGAAAAAATTATAGATTTAAAATCTGATCTATATAGATATATAAATAATAAAGATAACTTTATTTATAATCTTCGTGATAATATTTTTGGTAGTATTTTTGAAAGTGATTTAATTAGATTAAAAAGAGTAATGCCAAATTTACTATTAGATTCGGATATTAAGAAAATAGATTTACAAAAAGAACAGGAAAAAATCATTAATATTTTAAAACCTGAAATCACCAATGAAGATCATAAAGATTTTATTAATGATATGATTACAAAAAAAACTACTTATAAATCTATTTCTACAGATATAAATAGTTTAATTTTAGAAATATGTTTTAAAAATCCTAATTATAATGAATTCAAAAATATAGGATCAAAATTTAATAAACTTATAAGTAATAAAGGAGAAAGAAAAAGAATTTTTCCGCAAAATCAACCCTTTAATTCAAATAAATTTAAAGCAAATCAACACACCAAGCAAGTAAATTTATTAGATTCTTCAAAATCACTTATTATAGAAAATAACGTAATTTCTTCGGAAAGTCAATTCCAATCTGAAAATAATAATAATAATAATAATAATAATAATAATAATAATAATAGTTTTCAAAATTAAAATATAGAATAGAAAATATTTACTTTATAATTACAGAAAATCTTTAAAAATAATTAATACATTATTATGAATAAATTTAAGACATATTCAAATATAAATGAAATTAATAGGAAAGAGAATAATAGAATTATATCGAAAAAGGAGTAATATGATAATAATTTCTGCAAATAATCAAGTTCCTCAAAGAAAATATGATACTTATGTTGAGGAAATAAAAATAAGATCCGTAATTAAAAACCCTATTGAGGAAAAAATCAATAGATCTAAAAGAGAAGCCAAGTTAAAATTAAATAGAGTAAAAATTCAAGATAATCATAGAAAGAGATCCTTTAAGGATGAAAATATTCATTTAGATAAAGCCTATAAAGATATAGGTGATATGTAGGTCTAAATATTTTGTTATTTTACCCTAATAATTCTTTAGAAATTTCTATGATTCCAGTACTTTTAGAACATAAAAATATAATAGGCCGTGTTTTATCCGTGGAAATCGATGAAATTGGTGTGAAATTCACTATAGGAGTAAGAGAGGATATAGATAATAAGCTTGATAAACATTTTGATAAATATCTTGATAAATATCTTTCTATAGGATTTCAAACAAGGGAGTTCTATAGAGAAAATGGTATTCGAGTATTAAAATCTATAGATATTAAAGAAATATCTTTAGTTTCCTTTCCCGCTCAAGGAGTAGAAAAATGTCAAAAGATATAATAGAAAATAGCATAGGATACAATAATGATTTTAATAATATTATTAAAAATATTGAAACTAAAAGTATAGTTACGGGAATGGTTCATGGAGATCAATACCTTAATGATTCACCTTTATTTCTTGAGAATGCCGAGGAAAATAATTTCTTTTTCAAGCATAGTATGGTTCTTACTACTAGTCAATCATCGGTTTCTATTGTTGCGCCTAGTGATATTCCATCGAAATGGAGTCTTCCGGAAAATTCTGATAATATAGCTATTGAAAATAAGATTTCTATAATTCCTATTAATCTTAAACATCTTTATTTTAGTATTACTATTACGGACACTATGAAAAATGATATTCGTATGGATTTAGAAAAAGGATTTTTGAAATTAGTTCAAAACCGTATTCATGACCAACTAGTTAAAGTATTTATTAAGGGAAATGGAGAGGCGGAACCTATGGGAATATTGCATGCAAATAATGAGATTGAGCCCGTTAAAATTCAAAAAAAAGATATGATTGAATCTATGATTAATTCACTGAATACTATAAAAAATAGCTATAATGAAAGTTTTGTATTTATTTTTGGAAAGAATTTCTATCAGGAATATTTAGCCTATATTGTTAAAAATAATAATAGTAATATTACTACGAATAAATTTTTTGATAAACCAGTTTATAGATCGGAACATATGAGTGATAATTCCTGTGTTTGTGTGAATCTTTCAAATTATATAATTGCAAAACATGCTTCAGTAAATTTAAGAAAAAAGGAGAATTTATATTTCACAGATTCTCTTAGTATTCAAATGAAAATAGGATCCTACTGTCATAGTATTAAGGATAATCTTGTTTTATTAACTTTAAATACATAGTTTATTCTTTTATGGCAATCCACTGAATTAAAATTATAAAGAGATCGGGAAGATATTCGGAATTAGGATTTAATCGAATAGAAGAAAGAAAGTCTATATTATTTTGATTATGGAAGGAAATAATTGTTTCTAAAATATTATTTAAAATATTATTTGAAGAAATTTTTTTTGTTTTTTTACGGGTTAAAAGATTGAGATTATTAAGAAATTCCAGGGAAATTTGTTCTAGAATATTTTTATTTTTTTTTATGATATCAAGAATACTAATATTTTTATCCTTTAAAACCGAATGCATAGATAAAATAGCTTGAATATTCTTCTCCGGAAGAAAAACAACATTTTTTATAGAATTATAGATTTTTTGGAAAAATTGCACTATTTCCTCAACTTCTTTTTTAATTTTATGAAGAGATATTTCTGGAAATTTCTGTAGAATATTTTCTATTTCCTTAATAGTTCTTTTTTCTAAAAGATTTTTGTAGAAACTATAATTTTTTGAAATTATGGAGAAATCAAAGGAAGCAATAGAATTATAACACTCAATAGTCTCATCGGATTCCCTTAAAAACAACTGTAGGAAGAGAGAGATATTAGCTATATTCTGTATAATTTTTTTTCCATAAATATGGTTAAAATTTTTAATAAGAGTAGAAATTTCTAGAAGAATTTTATTATATTTCTCCTGATTATTAATTTCCTGTTCTAAATTTATATTATTTTTTCTTAATATTCGAATATTCTTCTCAATTATTTCAAGATTATAATTAGAATTATTCCTAAGAATTTTTTTAAATTCTATAATAAACTTTAAAGGAATTTTTTCTGAGATTTGATTTATAAGATTAAGTTTCTCAATAATTCTTTCCCTGTTATTTTCTAAGAAGTTTTCTAAATTTCCTAATAATTGAAGGTTGTTTCTTAGGTCTGAATTAATTTCATAAATGATATTTAATAATTTTTCATTTTTATTATATTTCTTTGAGGATTCTAGTGTTGGATAGAAATTTGCAAGATCAAGATTTTGACTATGTTTTAGAAGTATATTTTCTAGATTTTTAATAAATTTAGCATTTTCCCTAAGGGAATTATAATCTATTTTTTTCTCTAGAAACATTTTGATTTTCTTTTTTTGTTCCTTGATATCACTATAGTTTTTAATATTTTTTTCCTTTAATATTCTTTCTAATAATGGAATTGAGTTTTCAAAATTTATAAAATAATTTATAGTAAAGAAATTGTTTATAGTGTTTGATATATTCTGTAGGTTTCCAGAAAATTCTATATTGTGATTAGTTGAAATTCGAAGTAGCATATTCATAAAATCATAGAGTGGCATGAATTTCTCAATAAAATCTATAATATTTTTATCTTTATCGTAGTTTTGTAAAGTTTTAATAAATCCATGAAAATTCCTTAAATTATTAATTTTTTCTAAAACTTGATTAGGATTTATTGATTTTTTCATAGTTTGGAATTCCTCGATTTCCCTAAGATAGTTTCCAATATTCTCTATATTATTATTTTTAAGAATATTTTCTATTTTTTGAACTTTTTCAAGAAATAATTCCATGGAATTTCCTATTTCTAATTTGGAAAGATAGAAGCTCAAATTTAAAAAATCCTTATTTTCTAAAATTTCCTTAAGATTTTCTACTAGATTTTTACCTCCTATTTCAAAGAATATATTAATAAATTGTTCAAGAACAGATTGTTCAAGAACAGATTGTTCAAGAACAGATTGTTCAAGATAGGATGGATCTAGTGTTTTATTTTCTTCTAAGGTAAGTTTATAGGATTGTAAAACCTCAAAATGTAAACTAATATTTTCTAAGCTATCCTGAAAACAATTTTCTATAAATTTAATTTTATTTTCATAAATTTCATTATTTTCTAACCAAATTCCAAAATCCCTATAGGACATATTTCTATGATTTAAATAATTTTGAAACACTTTTAAGGAATTAAGAATTTTTTCAATTTCTAAGGTCTTCTTATTAAAAAAAATATTGTTTAAACTCTCTCTTTCCCTTTGAATAATTTGCTCTTGATTTTTAATATATTGCTCTAAAGTCCTTTCTCCTAATATCTTTTTAAGGGATAAAAAGATCCTCTCAGAAAAAGTTTCTTCAAAATTATAATTCCTTTGAAGATTCAATAAACTATAGAAACTATTTACATATTCCTCCTCTTTTTTATGGTTTTCAATGGATTTATTCAAAAAATTCGAAATATCATCCAAAAGTATTGGTCCCTTAAATTGTCCTTGGAAATGATTTTCTATTAGAAAATTGAGAAATACTAGAGTATCCTGAAGTATTTTTTCAGAAATATTAAGAAGGATTTTATGGGTTTGAGTGAATTTCAATCTTTTTGTATATTCCGATAAATATTTTCCTAGAAAATGCTGTGAATATATAGATTGATAATCGGATTGATAATCTGGAGATTGATAATCCAAGGATCGATGATCCAAGGATCGATGATCCAAGGATCGATGATCCAAGGATTGAATTTTTTCCGATACTTTATTCCAATGTGTAATTATTTTTGTAATTTTATCTTCTAGGGAAAGATTTTCTGGAAGTTCTAAAATTTTTGATAATTTATGAATTTTATTTTTTAATTCTAGTTTTAAAGCTAAGGATAAATTTGTTTCTTTTCTAGATTTTTCTTCTTGAAGCATTGCTTCTTGAAGTGTTACTTCTTGAAGTGTTACTTCTTGAAGTGTTACTTCTTGAGATGTTATCTCTTGAGATGTTATCTCTTGGGGCGTTGCCTCTTGAAGTGTTACTTCTTGAGATTGGGTTAAATTATTTTCTAAAATATTATTTTCTAAAATATTATTTGTCATATTTTTAATGGATTTAATTTCAGAGTATAGAATAATTGTAAAAACAAAGGTTAAAATTGAAAGTATAGTTGTAAATAAAATGAAAAAAAAACTGATTCTATTTTCCTTAAAAGCAATAAAAAACATTCCTAAAATAATAGATCCTAGAAAAAAAATTAAAATATAAATAATTGATTTATTTGGTATTATTTTTCTAGAAATCCTCTCTATATTAGAACTATAACCTATAGCGGGACTATAACCTATAGCGGGACTATAACCTATAGCGGAGAAATAAAAAAACATAGGACAAATTATATATTCGATGGTTTAAAAAAAGTTAAACTGTTAGTTAAAACTCTTAGTTAAACTCTTAGTTAAAACTCTTAATCTTTAAAAGTTATATATACTATGATTTATTATTTTTATAATAATAAATGATATTAGAGAAAAAAGATGTGAAATAGCTACTTCTAATAAAATTTTCCATAGTAGAAAGTATGTTTTCATAATCCTCTAAATTATCCTTTGGAATATATTCTTGATCACGATTCATAATATTATGTATTAAATAACCGGCAAGATTAATAAATCTGTATATCCATTCCTTTGAAAGTTCAAAATTTCTTAATATATCTAGAAACTCAACAAATCTATCTCCGCAAATAAAATAGAATAAAACTATATATCGAGCTATAACTATAAATTGTGAGTAAACTCCAACCTTATCATTTATTAAAAATTCCTCATAGTATTCCTCAGGATTTTGCATAAAATTTAATACAGCTATAGAATCTTCAAGATTTTTGTAATATGGATCCTCAGGGGATAATTCCTTAGAGGATAATTCATTGGGAGATGATTCACTATCACAACTATTTTGATTAGAATTAAAAATTGAATTTTTTATGAAATAGGAAAGAATAAAATTAATATCATTATATTCAGAGTTTGGCAGAGAGTCTGGTAGAGAGTCTGCTTCATGGTCTGTTGTGTTATTTTTCGGATTATCTAATATATTTTTAATCATTAAAACTAGGATTTTATTTATTTTTTTGTGATTTATTTTATTTTCAAATTCTATATTAAATTTATAGCCTATTCTTTGTAATTTTTTGATATTTTCCTTAACAACAAGTTTTTCAAGGTATTTATTAGCATATTTTTCTATTTCCGTAAGATTTTTTAATCGAGAATTAAAATTGAAATAATAGGATCTCCTCCAATTATTAAAATTTAACCAGAAATCACAAATTGATAAAGGAGAAAAATTCTTATTTTCCATTTTTTTTAAATCTAATTGAAGTAATCTGAGTAAAACTCCGGCATTTCTCGGTTTTGAGTCGGTGAAATTCTCAAAAAACTCCTCTAGAATACCATCCTTAAGAAAATATTTTAAGAAATTATCTAACTCTTGAAAAGACTCTTTAAGAAAGGATTGATCTCTTATGTTATTAAAATAAATCGCAATCATTTGACAAAGATATAACTCCTGGTTTTCATCTGAAAAAACTATATTTGGAAACTGATCTATATATTCTGTAATTTTCTTTATAAAAAATGAAAAATCGCAATTGACTTCACAAAATCTATTTCGATTATTTTGTTGAAGAGTATTAAATATTTCAATTAAAAATAGAATACTTTTTTTCTTATTTAATATCTCAATATCCTCCTCTGAATTACTATGAAGTTTTTTTAGAAGAATAAGTTTTAAAAGTTCTATGTTTTCAAATCCATCATAATCATAGTGAGGGACACAATGTATTGTCAAAATCATTAAATTAATTATACATGTTTTTTTTATTTTCTGATAGGATTTATTATGCGCTTTTAGCTTAGTTGGATAGAGCTCTAAACTTCTAATTTAGTGACACAGGTTCGAATCCTGTAGAGCGCACCACTTTTTTACAAATTTGATATAATAATAAAATTATGAAAAAAGAAAAAGTTCGACAATATATATTGTTAGAAAATATTTTATCAAAGGGAGTAATTTATGACTAGTTTCCTAGAATATTTAAAGAATATTTTTATTAAAAACAAAGAAAGACTAAATATAGAGGAGATAATCGCAGAGGATTGTATGATTTCTAGAGCTAATATCTCAGCCCTATTTTTAGATAATGAGGAAATGGAAATAAAAAAAATAATTCAGGAAAATAATAGTAATTTAATACTAGTTTGTAAGGAAAATCTAGATAATGTAGTTGGAGTTTTTAATGTTTTTAAAAATATTTATTCCCTGGAAAAACACCACTTGGAAAAACATCCCTTGGAAAAACTTTCCTTGGAAAAACACTCCTTGGAAAAACATTCCTTGGAGCATGTTCCGTTGGAAAATTTATTAAATTTAGATGAGGCAATTTTTATAGCGCCAAATACGGAAATTAAAACCATAGTTGAGGATGTGATGAACCAAAAAAGTTTATTTGTTATTTTAGATGAGTTTGGAAATACTAAGGGAATTGTGAACCATAGAAGTATTATGAATTATTTTTCCTATTTATCAAGTAATTTAGATCCGAATACATCCTCTGTTATAGTTAAGGGTGATGTAACCGTTGATTTTCTAGAAAAAATATTTAATGTTAATTTTGAGAATTTTGATGCAAAAACTATTAATGGATTTGTTTGGGAATTTTTACAGAGATCGCCACAACAGGATGAAATTTTCTCCTTTAAGAATCTAGAGTTTAAGATTCTTGATATTAAGGACAGACAGATAAATAAAGTATGTATTACAAAAAAAACTCAATAATAATATTATAATAATATTATAATTAAAGAATGTGTAATGAAATATTAGAAGAAAATAATAAAAATGATAGAAGTTTCTATAAATTATTTTGGAACTTAATAAAATCCTATAAAACAAATATTTTTTTAATTCTGCTCTTTAATGGTATGGCTATGTTTATTTATGATTATATTATGTCAGAATTAGCAGGTATCATATCCGCTAGAGTGCATTATATAGAGATGAAATCCTCCGTAATTATGCTCGTTGCATCCTTTAGTTCTATTTGGTTTTTAGGTAGTTTTTTTCAATATATTGCCAGTTGGTTTTTTAGTCGATCCTCGGTGACTATTGAGAACAGTATTAGAAAAACGATGTTTTTAGAGATTTCTAATAAACCCTATGATTTTTTTCTTCATAATAGTGAAAATACTCTAGCAAAATCCATTGATATTATGACCCATAATGTTTTTGATATTTTTGAATCCCTTGTTTTGAAGATTATTCCTTCTTTGTGTATTTTAATAGTTTTTATAGTGAAATTTTTTTCAGAAAATATAATTTTTGGTATTTTAACTCTTTCTTTTTCTATTATACAATTTTCCGTAAGTTTTTTTTTCTTTAGAAAATTAACGCAGGTTGGATTAGAACATAATAAAATTCATGGAAAAATTAATACTATTATTAGTACAAGTTTTAAGAACCAGAAAATAAAGGAATATTTTAATCTTGGCGATGTTTTTAATCGCAAATTAGAGGAAGCTCAGAAAGAGAATATAATTAATCATAGAAAAAATATTGTAACTATAGCGCTTATAAAATTATCTAAAGGATTAGTTTTTGTTATTATTATGGGTTTTCTATTTAATGGATTCATACTTTACCTTTTCTATAATGGAAGTATTGATGAGGAAGGTTTTTTGAAATATTTTCAACTTGCTGGAGGATTAATTCATTTAGTTTGGCATGCGGGAGAAAAAATACCAGAATTATTTGATTTATTTGCAAAATCTAAGGTTATGATGCATTTTTTTACGGATAATAATCAGGAATATAGAAAATTAAAGGTTAAGGAAATTTCAAGTTGTACCGGTGATATTAAAATTAAAAATTTGAACTTTAAATATAAGGATTTCAATGATTTAGATCGACATATTTTTGAGGATTTTTCTCTTCATATTAAACCTAAGGAAAAGATATTGATACTAGGATATTCCGGTGTTGGAAAATCAACTTTTATTGATATTTTAAATGGAATTTTAATTAATTATAGGGGAAGTATACTATATGATAATATTAATTTAAGGGAAATCTCCTCAAGTTTTATAGAAAATAATATTTCTTTAATTTCAAATAACGGTATTTTAGAAGGTACTATTGGTTATAATATTAGCCTTGAGGAAAATTTTGATAGAAAGAAAATGAAAAAAATTCTAAAGAAAGTTCAATTAAATATAGATCCTGATAAATCTATTGAGTCTGCCTCTACATCTTTTCTATCGGAGGGAGAGAAGCAACGAGTTTTAATTGCACGAGGTTTTTGGAGAGAGGGTAGAAATATCGTAATTGCTGATGAACCTTTTAAAGGTCTAGATTTTAAAAATAAAAATAATATAAAAAAACAAATCCTACAATTTTCAGAAAATAAAACTCTTATTCTTATTGATCATGGATTATCTCTCTGTAAGGATATGGATAAAATTATTTTCTTTGGTGAGAATAACCAGGCCTTTGGAACTTTTGATGAATTATATAAAAATAATGGAGAATTTCAGGATTTTATTAATTTTGAAAGCAAATCATAGACCATATCTTGTTATTCCGAAAAACAATCAAAATTTTGGTGTTTTTGATACATCTTTGATGAATTATATATTCCGAAAAATTTCAAATGAATCTCCGAGGAACCTTTCTAAAAAGTTGGTAAAAGATATTAATAGAAAATTAATTGGAATTGAGTAGAAAAAGAGATGTTTTTAATTATAGCGAGTTTAGCGGTAGATAAGGGTTTTAAGTATAGCAGAATCAAGCAGAACAGAAAAAGTATAATTAAGTATGAAAATTATGAGATTACAAAAATATTAGATAATAAGCAGATTTTCTTTAGAAATTTGAGTACTAATGGAATTTCTAGTATTAAAATTAATGATTTTAGTTTACCGGAGATTTCCTATCTGGATGAAGTATTGCAGTTTTTTGGAAATAGCACCATAACTATTAAAAATTTTAATTCCCTAGAAATATATAGCTATCAGGATGGTAAATTAGTAGTTTCTATTAACGGTTCAAAAAATATTTCTATTGATACGACTACAGCCTGCACTATTGATTGCGCTAATGAAATCCAACTGAGTAATGATTCCGAATCTGATTCCGAATCCATTCCAATAGTTTTTTATCAAAATTATATAACAATAAATGATAAACAAATATTTATTAATGATTACTCAGAAATTATATTTAATATAAATCGAAAATATTTCCTTAATACAAGCAAATTATTTGTGGGAGTTTTAGAAAATAATATTCTGAATATATATGATAATTCCTCGGAGTTTTCCTTTTTAAATATAGAAAAAGAGATAATTATATCCTATGAGAATTCTAAATATTTTGCGATTTTCAATGATATATCTCGAGAAATAAAAAATGGAGACAAAATAACCTATAATTTTACAGATCAAATGGATATAAATTTTCTTCTTAAGAAATATATAATTATGGATTTTCATAAAAATAATTCAACTAATAACCAAATTTCTACAAATCAGGAAAAGATGATATTTCAGAAGGCTAATAGGACCATAACCCTTGATTATTTATCGGAAAATAGGCTTACAACACCTAAGATTTTCGATATAAGCAGCACTTTTAATAAAATCGAAAAATATAGCAATGATCTTTTGGTTGATACCGTAACATTTGTGGATATTCTTGACAAAACAATTTCAAATATTAACCTTTACCAGGTGGATAATAATATTTACGTAAATAATATAATTATACCACAATATTCAAAAATTTACCATCTTTTAGACAATAAAATGCAAAATATTGTTCAAATTTCTCAACCTATATCTAATATATTTCTTGTTATAAATGGAGATTTCCAAAAATTACTCATGAATAGCAATAATTATATTCTAAAATCAAATATTCCCCTTTCTATAAACCAAATTGGACTAGATATATACCTTGATAATACCTTTAATCTTAATGAATCCTGGACAACCGAAGGGGAAATTCGATACTATGAAACCGATACTATAATTACCGATGTCAACAACCTTTCTATTCTTGTAAAAGCCGGGTGGAATATAATTTATATTTCTAGTAGCACAATTGGCAATACTATTGGCATTAAAAATAAGGAAAATCCTAATGGATTGTTCTTCAAAACTCCAATTTCCGGAGTGGATTACTACTCAATTTCCTCTGATGGTGTAACAAAAAATAACACTTTCATAGCTCTAGATAATAGTAATTTAAGATATTTTCTTGGATTTAATGATTTAAATATCGGATTACAATCGGATAATTCAGATAGTTCCACAAATAGCTTGACAAATTGTCTGATTTATGGTATAGATAGTGAGGATTTAGTACTTTTTCATAATAATATTCCAACTTTGATAGTGTCGAAATACTTTGATCAGATTTTAAGTTACGATAATTTTTCCTTCGATGGAAAAAAAATATTCAATTCTACCTTAACCTATAATGTTCCAAATCCACAAAGTCCATTCACTCCGGAAACTCATATTTCCTCCTTCAATATTGAAAATATTAACTATTTAATACCGGATTCTATCAACCTAACAAGCTCAAATTCAATTCATGGAATCTATAGCAACAAGGTTCTTGAGGCTCTTGAGGCCCTTGAAACTAAAATTTATCTATCTGGATCGGGGTCTAGACCCGAAGGAGAATTTATTTATATTGATGGAGTGGCTTCCACGAACATGACTTCCATGAACATGGCTTCCATTAACATGGTTTCCATAGATTTAGACCAGAAAAAAATTGCAA